>MRWG01000306.1_pt1 | contig 72084 bp, 75 predicted proteins | sample 1013341 | NCBI WGS metagenome assembly MRWG01 (sample SAMN06117577, study PRJNA244670) | biofilm metagenome | biome: Water; feature: Cathode Biofilm; material: Biofilm; isolation source: microbial consortium enriched at the cathode of a solar microbial fuel cell | place: USA: District of Columbia ...
ATCCGGGACCGACCGTGCGTCATTTCAAGCGATGAGCTTCCCGTAGGTCCCGGCACTCCGCCCGGCCTTCGCCGGGCGTCCGGCCGGGAAAACAACGGGGCATTTCGTACATCCGGGAGCGTCTTCCCCCTTCACCTGCCACGCCGCCATCCATATATTGTGCACCTGCGAAGGAGAGTGGGATGGACGACAGCAGGATTTCCCTGGCCGGGGTGATCGGTCCGGAGCAGGCGGTCGAGGCCGAAGGGCTGGGCTGTGTCTCCTTCGAAACCGCGCTGATGCGCCGTGTCGTGCCGGGCCCGGGCGATATCGACGAGCTGGGTCATGTGAACAATGTCGTCTATCTGCGCTGGGTCCAGGATATCGCCATCACCCACTGGCACCGCGTCGCCACGCCCGAGATGGTCGCCAGCGATATCTGGATCGCGCTGAAGCACACGATCGAGTATCGAGATGCCATCCAGCCCGGCGAGACGGCCGAGATCCGCACCTGGCTGGGCCGCATTCACGGGCCGCGCTTTGACCGCCATGTCGACATCCGCAAGCCCGGCGCGAAGCGTTTCTCCGCCCGCGCGACGACGGAATGGTGCCTGATCGACCGCGACACCCGCCGTCCCAAACGGATCGGCGAGGACATTCTCGACACGTTCGCCCTGCACGGGCTGGAGCGCAGCTGATCAGTCGCTGTCGCGGGCGCAGGCCAGATTGTCGCGCAGGCGTTCGACCGCGGATCTGAGTTCGACCAGCTCGTCCGTGGTCATGCCGGTCGATTCCGGAACGCAGGCAAGGAGGATGCCGGCTTTTGCTTCCAGATCCCGGCCGGACTGCGTCAGGTGTACGGCGACGCGGCGCTCGTCGGTCTTGTCGCGGCGGCGTTCGATCACGCCGGCGGCTTCCATACGTTTGAGCAGCGGTGTGAGCGTGTTGGATTCCAGACCGAGGCGTTCGCCCAGCTGACCGACGCCCTGTCCGTCCTCTTCCCACAGCGCCATCAGCACCAGGAATTGCGGATAGGTCAGGCCCAGCTCGGCCATGATCGGCTTGTAGAAACGGTTGAAGGCATTGTTCGCCGAATAGACGGCGAAACAGACCAGATCGTTCAGCCGGATCTTTTCCGGGAAGGTGGCGGGGGCAGGGGTTTCGGGCATTGCGGGTCTCGCTGGAATAACCACACTAATTTAGTCGTGCGCGATATGATCGCAAGCGCTTGACGATAGGGCATCGGATTCCCAATTATATCGTGCACGATTTAATCGCGTAAAAGTTATCTGGCCGCGAGGCCGCTCATCAGGAAGGACGCACAATGTCTGTAAAGGTTGCATACAAGACTACGGCCCGGGCCACCGGCGGCCGCGACGGTACGGCGGAAACCCTCGACGGGACGCTCAAGCTCAAGCTGGCGACGCCGAAGGAGCTCGGCGGTGCGGGCGGCGAGGGTGCCAATCCGGAGCAATTGTTCGCGGCGGGCTATTCGGCCTGCTTCATCGGCGCCATGAAGGCCGTGGCCGGCAAGGTCGGCACGAAGGTTCCCGCCGAGGCGACGGTCGAGACCACGGTTGGCATCGGTCCGCGCGATGAAGGCGGGTTCGGCCTCGATATCGATCTCAAGGTCGATCTTCCGGGCCTGGGGCGCGACACGGCGCAGGCGCTGGTCGACGCCGCACACCAGGTCTGCCCCTATTCCAACGCCACCCGCAATAATGTGGATGTCCGGCTGAGCCTGGCCTGACCGGCAAGCTCCTTCGCGCCTTGCAGGGCGCGGAGGAGCATTTGCCCTAGAGCCGCTCCGGGCAGCCGGCGATCTCGGCCGACTTGTTCAACTGGGCAATCGTGGTGTCGTCCATGGGAATGCCCTCGCGCCGGCGCTTGCCCTCGGCGGCGCGCTCGGGATCGCCGGGATAGAGAACCGGGCTGTCCCAGTCCATCGGCGGCGAGGCGAGGACATAATCGGCCAGCGCCTCGATCTCGTCCTCCATCCAGGCCGGGTCGCCGAAGGCGGCCGGATCGATCAGGATGGAGAACAGCCCGTTCTGCAGCCCGCCGCGCCGCGCGCGCCCCGGCTGGATCGTACCCGAACCCGACAGCACGCCGCCCAGGATCTCGCAGGCAAAGGCGAGCCCGTATCCCTTGTGGCGGCCCATCGGTGTCAGCGCCCCTTTCAGCTCGAAACCGGCCATGCCGCTGGGATCGGTCGTCGGGCGCCCCGTCTCGTCGATCAGATTGCCCGGGGCCAGTGCGATGCCCTTGTTGGCCGCTACCCGGACCTTGCCCAGCGCGATCCGGCTGGTCGCCATGTCCAGCACGAAGGTGGGGCGGTTTGCGGTCGCCGGGAAGGCGATACAGACCGGGTTGGTGCCGAAGCGGGCGTCGGACCCGCGGAAGGGAGCGACCAGCGGCGCATGATCGCCGACACTGACAAAATGGATCGAGGCCAGCCCGGCCGCCGCGGCGCGCTCGCCATAGGCGCCGATGCGGCCGAGATGATGCACATTGCCGAGCGTGGCCGCCGCCAGCCCGCCGGCCTTCGCCTTCTGTCCGGCCTGTTCGATCAGATCGAAACCGGCCGGCGCACCCCATCCGCCATGACCGTCGACACGCAGCAGAACCGCGGTGTCGGTCAGCGTGGCGGGGCTGGCTTCGGTATCGACCAGCCCCTTGCGGATGTGGTGGACATAGACCGGCAGCAGGCCGGCGCCATGACTGTCATGGCCCTTCAGATTGGCATCGGCCAGGTGCGCCGCGACGCAATCGGCGTCGGGTTTGCGGGCTCCGGCCGCGGTCAGTACGGCCGCCAGAAATCCGGTCAGCGTGTCGGCATCGATGCGGCGGTCGGTGGGGGGCATGCGAGGGGTCCGGTTGAGGCGGCCAGGAAGGATCGAATTGTTTTTTTGCGGTTAATCCGATGTTTACGAAGAATCCGGCGAAGACATGTCGCGTTTTGGCACAAGTAACCAAGTCTTCAAATTTAAAACGGCTAAGCTTTTGAATTTAACCGATAAAAAAATTCTACAACCGCTCGAAAAATCGAATCGCACTTAAGCGTTTGGCAACCGGTTTCGGTCATTCTGCATCCCGTCGGACAGAACGGGTCCGCACGAAATCAAAAGGCGTTCGAACACGGGGAAAATCCCGGGCAGCGCCTCGAACCAAGAACTGGATGAAGGGTATGTCGATGAACAAGACGGGAACCATGTTTCTGGCGGCGGCGATGACGGCGATGGCTTTCACGGCGGCTCCGGCACTGGCACAGGACGATCGCGAGCGCACCCAGGTTGAGGCACCGGAGTATCCGCGTGGTGCCGAACGCCGCGGGATCGAGGGCTACGCTGTTGTCGAGTACACGGTTTCGGCCGAAGGCGTCGTCGAGAACGCCACGGTCGTCGAAGCGAGCCCGGAAGGCGTGTTCGACCGCGCCGTTCTGCGCGCCATTGAAGGCTGGGCCTATGCCCCGGCTGCGGCCGCATCCGAAGGCGTCCAGCAGCGCTTCGACTTCAACCTCGGCGGTTGAACATAAAAAATACCGCGCCCCCCGGCGATAGAACCGGAAAGCGCTCACAAGAATAAGAATTCATTTACGGCGGCGCGGTAGCGTCGCCGTATCTTTTTATCGGGGGCATTAACCGTAAGGGGCCGTCCAAATGAATTCTGTGTTTGCCAACCTTCTCGACAAGACCTCGAGTATCCGGGTCCGGCTCCTGGCTGCATTCGGTCTGACGTCGGCCATGACGCTGATCGCGGCCGTGGTCGGTGTGACCGGCTTCAATTCGGCAAACTATGCCGTGCAGCAGATTGCCGAGCGCGCCATTCCGGAAACCCAGGCCGTCGACTCGCTGAGCGAGGACAGCCAGGCTCTGTCCGAGGCTTTGTCCAGCTTTGCCCTGTCCCCGACAGTGGATGCGCGTCTGGCCAACTACAACCGCGTCGTCGACTATCGCGAACAGCTGACTGCCGAACTGGAAGACCTCCAGGCTATCGGCGGCGAAGCGGAAACTGCGGCGCTGGCAAGGGCCGTCGCCGATCTTTCCGATCTCGTCGAAAGCATGAACGAGGTTGTGGATCGCCGGCTCCAGATCCGCGACGAGCGTTATGACGCAACCGCGCAGGCCCGCACGGCACGCGCCCAGTTCGCCGCCAGCGTCGAGAATGCCCTCGACACCAGCACCGATGCGGACATCGAAAGCCTGCTGCGTTCGCTGCTGGCGGCCAACCAGATGATGATCCAGTACACCGAGGTCGATATCGCTTCGACCAATCCGGATGTCGACGCCGTGTTCGACCGCTGGGACGAAGCCGTCGGCGAACTGGATGTGAACCTCGCCATTCTCGGACCGGTCGTATCCGACGTGATGCGCGGCCAGGCCGACACCCTGATCGCCTTCGGCGAGGGTGACACCGGGATTTTCGAACTGCGCAAGGCGGAACTCGCTGCCGTCGTCGCTGCCGAAGTGGTCGCTGAAGAAGCGCGCCTGTCGGCCGAGACGTTGCTGACCAGTGTTGAAGGCTACAAGCAGCAGGTTGCCGGCCGTGTCGACAATGCGACCGATGCCGCCAACGGCGCCGTGATTGCCGGCCGCATCCTGCTGATCTCCATCGCGGCGATCGGCCTCGTGGTGGCGCTCGCGATTGCCTGGTTCTACGTCAACAACACGCTGCTCAAGCGTCTGACGGCGATGGCCCGCACCATGCGCGCGCTGGCCGAGGGCGATAATGACGTCAATCTGGGCTTCACGCCCGGCCAGGACGAGATCGGCGACATGGCGCGCTCGGTGGATGTGTTCCGCCAGAACGCCAAGGAACGCGCCCGCCTGGAAGCGGAAACCGAGCAGGAACGCCGCATGAAGGAGAAGCGTTCGGCGGCCGTGGAAAGCCTGATCCAGGCCTTCGAACAGGCCTCGTCGGATGCGCTCAGCCAGGTCGGCGAAGCGGCGCACCGCATGGAAGCCGCCGCCCGCGCCATGAGCTCGACGGCTGCAGCCACCACCGGCAAGTCTGCCGCTGTGGCCCAGGCCTCCGAAGGTGCCTCGCAGAACGTTCAGACCGTGGCCGCCGCGGCCGAGGAAATGGTCTCCTCAATTGGCGAGATCTCGCAGCAGATCGCCCGCTCCACCGAGATCGCCGGTTCCGCCGTCGACCAGGTCGAGCGCACCAATGAGGACGTGCAGCGTCTCGACGATGCGGCCAAGTCGATCGACAATATCGTCAGCCTCATCAATGACATTGCCGAGCAGACCAACCTCTTGGCCCTGAACGCCACCATCGAGGCGGCGCGCGCAGGCGAGGCCGGCAAGGGCTTCGCGGTCGTGGCGTCGGAAGTGAAGGCGCTGGCCAGCCAGACCGGTGCAGCGACGCAGAACATCTCCGAGCACATCTCCGGCATCCAGGGTGCGACGGCCAAGGCGGTCGAGGCGATGTCCTCGATCGGCGGCACGATCCACGAAATGTCGGAAATCGCGACGGCCATTGCCGCTGCCATGGAAGAGCAGCGGGCGGCCGCGGGCGAGATCACCCGCTCGGCCCAGGAAGCCGCCGACGGCACGCGCGACGTGTTCTCCAACATCCAGGAAGTCGACCAGTCGACCTCGGAAACCGGCGAAAGCGCGGGCGAGGTGCTCGAGGCTTCGCTGGCCGTCTCGCGCCAGTCCGACTCGCTGAAATCGGCGGTCGAGCAATTCCTCAACGAGGTGCGTGCCGCATAAAGCAGGCACAACTGAAATCGGGGCCCGTTCGCGGCTTGCCAGCCGCGGGCGGGCCGCGTATATGGCGTCCCTCTCCCGAACGGGACAGACCTCGTGGCGAGGTAGCTCAGCTGGTTAGAGCGCACGACTCATAATCGTGAGGTCGAGAGTTCAAGTCTCTCCCTCGCCACCACCCTTCGCCCTGCGGGCTTCGGGTGGCAAGCCACCCGCAGCGCGCACCTGGGGCGAAGAGGCTTTTCCTCCGAAGCTTGAGCGAAGGAGGATGCCCCGCCGAAGCCTTGGCGTAGGCGGGCATGTTCGCGGCACGCGCGATTCCCCCTTTGCCATCGAGTTTCAAGCCACCCGCATCGCTCACCCGGAGCGAAGAGGCTAGTCCGCCGAAGCTTCAGCGAAGGCGGGCCGCCCGCAACACGCGCCATCCACACATTTCCCGACATTCCGCAGTGCATCTGTCACACGCCGTGCCCGTCATGCGTCTTGGGTTCTGAAGCTTCGGCTTCGCCAACCCAGGAGACTGACATGACTGCCCATACCGAAATCCGTGCCGATCGCGACTTGCCGGACGTCTTCAACGCCTTCATCGCGGCCCAGACCGCCATTGTCGAGACCGGACTGGAACCGGCCCTGCGCCATCTCGTCGTGCTGCGCGCCTCGCAGATCAATGGCTGTGCCTTCTGTGTGAAGATGCACACGCGCGAGGCGCGCGAGGACGGCGAGACAAACGACCGTCTCGACCGGCTGGTGGCCTGGCGTCACATGTCCGACTTCACCGCGCGCGAAAAGGCGGCCTTCGCCTGGACCGAGGCGCTGACGATCATCAATCCGGCCGCAGAGCTCGAACCCTTGCGCGCCGAGCTGGCGCGTCATTTCGAGGCGCGTGATATCGCCGCGCTGACGGCGCTCATCGCAATGATCAATCTGTGGAATCGCATGCAGGTCGCCCAGCACTGAGCCGCGGTGACGGCCCGGTTCGCGCGGTGCGGCGAAGCGTCACGCGGGCCGGGCCCGCCATGGTCCTGCGTCTCAGGAACAGGTAGAAGACCCCATGAACAGAACCAACACCCCCCTCATCGCCGTCGCGGTCGTCGCGATCCTGCTCTGCCTCGCCTTCATCGTCTGGGGGCTGGCAAACCTGCCCGAGGTCTCGATGGGCATTCATGGCTGGATCGCGCTCGGCCTGGGCACGGTCGTCAGTGTCGCTGTCGGCGGCGGGCTGGCAGCCATCCTGATCATCTCGCGCCGCAATGGCTATGACGAAGCCGCGCACCAGGTGTTCAAGGACAGCGAGCCGGATCTCTAGAGCGATTTCATCGCGATTGGAGCCGACGAGCTGGCTCGGGTTTTGAGCGGACGCATTTTCGAACCGCAGAACCGGTGCCCACTTCTGCTGAAAATGCAGGTCCTTGGTGGACGCATTTTCGAACCGCAAAACCGGTGCCCACTTTTGCTGAAAATGCTCAGGTCCTGAGTGGTCGCATTTTCGAACCGCAAAACCGGTCCCCACTTTTGCTGAAAATGCTTCAGCCGCTCAGCGCGTCGCGGCGGAAAGCCGTCGGTGTCGTGCCGGTCTCCGCGCGGAAAGCCCGGTTGAAAGGCGTGATCGAGCCATATCCCAGGTCCAGCGCGATGGTGAGGACCTGGTCATGGGCGCGGTCCGGGTCGGCCAGCAGCCGCTTGGCCTCTTCCAGCCGGTGGGCGTTGAGGAAGGCGGAGAAATTCCGGTAGCCCAGCCCCTGGTTGATGATCCGTCGCAGCCGGTGTTCGCGCGTGCCCAGATGCTCGGCCAGCGAACCGACCGTGAGGCCGGGTTCGCGATAGAGCCCCTCGGCCATGGCGGCCTCCAGCCGGCGGGCGAGGGGGCGGTTCTCCGGTGACAGATCCCGTCCGCCGGTGCCGGCGCCGCGGCGGCGCGTGTTCCGGATGCCGAACAGGTCGGTGGGTGCGGCGACCAGCCAGCCGGTGAATCCCATGGCCAGGATGAAGAGCGTGAAGCCGTGCGCGGGAAAGACCCAGTCGGGAAAGCCGGCGCGGGCGTAGCGCAGTTCCAGGGCGGATATGGCAATGCCCAGAAGGGCGACGAGGATCGCGAAGGCGATGCGGAATTTGCGGCGGGGCTCGATCAGGTCGTCGCCCCAGTCGCGCAGGGCCAGAATGGCGGCGTGTCCCATCATCGAGATGTTGATGATCTGCCAGCCGCTGGCGGAGATCATCGCGAACAGGCTGTCGCCGGGCGACAGGAAATTGCCCGCCGCGCACAGCACGACCGCCAGCATGGGCAGCAGCCGCCACATCCGCCAGCGGAAGCCGGTGTCGAACAAGGCTGTGGTGAACCACCAGAAGAACACGCCGGTGGGCACGGCGAACATGTTCAGCACCGGATCGAAGGGGCCGAGCACGGCGGCGACCGTGTCGGACGAGAGGAGCGCGTAGCAGGCCACGCCGGTGGCGAACAGGATGCCGAGGCGGGCCGCCAGGCTGTGCCGGGCATCGCGCAGGAAGAGAAGACCGAGCATCACGGCGAGACCGAAGGTCCCGCCGCGCGCCAGGATATCAAGAATCTCGATCGTGCTCATCCCGTGCTGGCCCGGTCTGCTGTGCAATCCGGTAGCGGTTATCGCAGCTTGCATGCGTTGCGGGAAGCGAGACGCCCGCATGCAGGGCCTGAAGGCAGCGGTCGCCGGACGCTTGGACGGCGCGGTCGAGCGTATCGCGGACGCAGGACCGTACCCCCCGCGCGGCCATGGCGCTGTGGCGGTTTTCATGCCGGCATGCGGTCAGCACACGCTGGTGCAACCGGTCCAGCCGGTCCTGGGTGGTGTCGGTCTGGGGGGCTGCGGGGGAGAGCAGCAGGGTGGCGGCAAAAAGGGCGCCGGGGAGAAAAGCCATATCGACCTCCGTGGTTGGCAGGCCGATGCATGACAGCGCCGGGGGCACAGCGTCTGCGCGTTTTCGAAATCGCGCAGCCTATTTCATCCGCGCGATACCTCTTTCAACCCGGATCAGGCGGCAGCGCTGGTCCGCTGCTTCGCCGGATCGCCGAGGCAGGCATCGATGGCACCAAAGAACTCGGCCTGGTTGATCGGCTTGGTGACGACATCATTCATGCCGGCTTCGCGGCAGCGTGTCTGGGCGCTCGACAGGGCGTTTGCGGTCAGGGCGACAATCGGGACCTGGCCGGCCGGGCCGGCAAGCGCGCGGATGGTGGCAGTCGCCTGCAGCCCGTCCATCACCGGCATTTCCATATCCATCAGTACGAGATCGTAGTGTTGCGCCTGTACCGCCTCGACCGCTGCAGCGCCGTTCTCCACGAAATCGGCTTCATAACCGCGCAGGTTCAGGAAGCCCTTGGCGACGGCGCGGTTCACGGCAATGTCCTCGGCGACGAGAATGCGGACACCGCCCGCAGGCGCGGCGGCCCGGACAGGCTCCGGCGTGCTGGCGGCTGCTGCCGGCTCGGCAATATCGCGCTTCAGAGGCACTTCGAACCAGAAGGTCGAGCCCTGGCCGGCTGTGGTGCGGAAGCCGATCGTGCCGCCCATCAGCTCGACGAGGCGCTTGCAGATCGTCAGGCCAAGCCCGGTCCCCCCATGCGCCCGCGTGGTCTCGGCATCGGCCTGGGTGAAGGCGGAGAAGAGTTTCGGCTGGGCGGCCTCGGGCACGCCGCAGCCCGTGTCACGCACCTCGACCCGCATGACGTGTCGGCGCCTGCCGATCGCGTGAAAGCCCATTTCCACATCGACCGAGCCGGTCTCGGTGAACTTGATCGCATTGCTGACCAGGTTGAACAGGACCTGTTTGAGCCGCACCGGATCGCCCTCGAACCGGTCCTCCGCGCCGGCCTGCACCTCGATGGAGAAACCGATCGCCTTTTCCCGGGCCCGGGCCTGCCAGAGCGTGCGGGCATCGGCGGCCATGCGGTGGGGATCGAAAACCTGGATGTCGAGGTCCATCTTGCCGGCCTCGATCTTGGAGAGATCGAGTACATCGTTCAGCAGGCGCAGGAGAATCTGGCCGCTGTCATTGATCACGCGCACGAATTCGGACTGTTCGGTATTCAGCTCGGTCGACATCAGCAGTTGCGCGACGCCGAGCACGCCATTGAGGGGCGTGCGGATCTCGTGGCTCATCGTCGCGAGGAATTCCGACTTGGCTTTCGAGGCCGCCAGCGCTTCGATGCGCGCATGGCCGAGCTGTTCGGCGAGAGCGGAGAGTTTGTGGCTGCGTTCGGCGCTTTCCCGCGAGGTTTCGCGGAACAGGTCCAGCGCGGTGCCGACACCGCAATACTCGCCATTGCGGGTGATCAGGAAACCTTCCATCAGAGCCGACGGCCGGTCGCGCACGATCAGCACGTTCAGCTCGGCGATCGGTGTCGAGGCCTCGACCAGCAGCGGATCCTTGTTCATCAGGAAGGTGATCGGCCGCTTTGAAAACAGAGCGCGGCCATGACGGTCCGCCATTTTCAGGAAAAACCGGTCCCGCGACACCATGCCCACAGGCTGGCCATTCTGCACGACGGCCACGACCAGCAGATCCTTGTCGTCGGAGAACAGGTCGTAGACGAACTCACCCGAAGTGTCCGGTGATACGACCGGCGCATCTGTCATCACATCGCGTACGAGGCGGCTCATCCCGTTTCCCCCTGAAATCTGCGGGGGAGATTGTCCGGCCCTGCTTTCCAAGGCTTAAACACTTGGAAGGTTTCATGGAAAGTTCACCGAAACGTCACGAAGCCGGCCGCGTTTCCCGGTCGATCCAGTCGAGAAAACCGGCCGCACTTCCAGCCTCGTCGACCGGCAGGGAGAGCACGCACGGTTCGTCATAGGGATGCAGCTCGGTGATGCGTGCGCACAGGGCGGGCGCCAGATCGGTTCGTGTTTTCAGGACCATGACGGCTTCCTGCGCGGTCTCCACCTTGCCCTGCCAGCGATAGACGCTGATCATGCCGCGGAATACGTTCGCGCAGGCGCACAGCTTCTCCTCGATCAGCCGCTTTGCCGCCGCCTCGGCGCTGTCGGGATCGGGCCAGGTTGTGTAGGTCCAGCTATGGCTCATGGTCATCCTCGCTGTCTTCATTATATAAGCCGCGCATGACGAACCCAATGCCTGCCCCCACGGCCCTGGTCCTCTTCTCCGGCGGCCAGGATTCCGCCACCTGCCTTGCCTGGGCGCTCGACCGGTATGACCGGGTCGAGACGGTCGGTTTCGACTATGGCCAGCGGCACGCTGTCGAGATGAGCGCGCGGCAGGATGTGCGCAAGGCGATGCAGGCCCTGCCCGGCGGCGACCGGCTGGGTGAGGATTTTGTCATCGACCTCACCGGTTATGGCGCCATCGCGGAAAGCGCGCTGACGGCCGAGCGCGAGATCGAGATGCAGGCCAACGGCCTGCCCTCCACCTTCGTGCCGGGCCGCAACCTGGTGTTTCTCACCGTGGCGTCGGCCCTGGCCTATCGCCGCGGGCACAGCGTCCTTGTCGGCGGCATGTGCGAGACCGACTATTCCGGCTATCCGGACTGCCGCCGCGCCACCATCGACGCGACCCAGCAGGCGCTGACACTGGGTCTGGACGTGCCGATGCGCGTCGAGACGCCGCTGATGCATCTGGACAAGGGCCAGACCTGGGCGCTGGCGGCCGAGCTGGGCGGTGCGGACCTGGTCGAGCTGATCCGCGTCCAGTCTCACACCTGCTATCGCGGCGAGCGCGGTGCGCTGCACGATTGGGGGCACGGCTGCGGAACATGTCCGGCATGCGAGCTGCGGGCCGCGGGCTGGCAAGCCTGGCAGGAGGCGCTGACGGCATGAGCTATTCGGTCAAGGAAACCTTCCTGACGGTGCAGGGCGAGGGCGCCCAGGCCGGGCGTCCAGCGGTCTTCCTGCGCTTTGCCGGCTGCAATCTGTGGAGCGGCCGGGAGCAGGACCGGGCCAAGGCGGTCTGCAATTTCTGCGACACGGATTTCGTCGGCATGGACGGCCCTGGCGGCGGGCGTTTTGCGACGCCGCAGGATGTCGCCGGTCACGTCCGCAGCTTCTGGCCCGGCGGCGGCAAGCCGCTGGTCGTGTGTACGGGCGGGGAACCCCTGTTGCAGCTCGACGCACCTCTGATTGAGGCATTGCACGCGGCCGGGTTCGAGATCGCCGTGGAGACCAATGGCACGCTGCCGGCACCCGACGGGATCGACTGGATCACGGTCAGCCCGAAGGGCGCGGCGCAGGTCGTCCAGCGCTCCGGCCACGAGCTCAAACTCGTCTATCCGCAGCCCGGGCTCGATCCGGCAGCGTTTACAGGCTGGGACTTCCGGCGTTTCTCCCTGCAGCCGATGGATGGCGCACACATGATGGAGAACGCCCAGGCCGCATTCGAATACTGCCTGGCGCATCCGCAATGGTCTTTAAGCCTGCAGACCCACAAATGGATCGGCGCGCCCTGACGCGCTTTTCCGGGCGGACGGCCTAGCGGCTTTCCGACAGGCGCCGGGGCAGCGGGGCCTCGCCGAGACTGTCGGTCAGCTCCCGCGCAAACAGGCTGAAGGCCAGGCGGGTATCGCTCCAGATACCCGTATCCTGGCCTGTCGGCTCGGTATTGTACCAGCGGAAGGCATATTGCCCGATCGGCCGCCCGTCGGCATCGACCAGTTCGGCGGTCAGCTCGGCGCCGCCGGAGGCCTCGCTGGTATAGTGCGCCGCGTCCATCTCCTGGATCTGCGACAGGGTCGGCCGGCTGGGAACGACATCGACCAGGGTGACATTGAGCACCGTCTCGTGCGCCGAGACGCCATGCCAGTCGGCGGCGACCAGCGTATTCTGCAGCACTTCGCGCAGATAGCCGGTCAAGCGTCCCAGCTCGGCTTCACCGAGAAACTCGGCCTTCTCGCGCAGTGCCGGGGCGACGTCGATCCGGCCGATCTCGATCGAGCCGGTCGCCTCGCTGCGATAGCTGGACTGGAAGCCGCCCGTATCGGCCATGCTTGTCTGGGCCATGGCCGGTGACGCGGCTGTGCTTCCTGCAAACGCACCTACAAGGACTAAAGCGAGCACACGCATCGTGTCTCTCCTCGCATCAGGTCCCCCTTGTGGCAAAGAGACTAGCACGACGCACCGGGTGTGCGTGAGCGAAGGCTGTTGTGCACCCGCGAACGAAAACGGGGCGCACCCGCCGGATGCGCCCCGCTTATTCCTTGAAGCCTGGCCCTGAGATCAGGAGCCGGAGCCGTTCCGCTCGCTCAGGCTTTCACCGATATCGTCGGCGAACCGGTCCATGGCACGGCGCGCATCGGTCCAGCGGGAATAGCCCACCACGTCCTGGATGTTATGCGAGCGCCAGGAATAGCTGAACGTCTCCAGCTCGGTGCCGCTGGCATCGAGAAGACGCGCTTCCAGGCTTGCTCCGCCGATGCTGATCGAGGACTGGTGCAGGCCGCGGGCGGCCATCTGTTCCATGGTCGGCCGGTTTGGCGTCGCGTCGAGAATGGTGACTTCCAGGCGAAGCCCGTTCTCGCCGAGCATGCCGGACAGTTCGCGCTCGAGATCCTCGCGCATCTCGCTGGCCAGATAGTCCAGCTCGCGCTGGCCATACTCATCGGCCTTCTCGGTCAGCTCCGGTCCGAAGCCGATCGGGGAAATGGATACGGGATCCTGTGCCAGTGCCGGAACCGCCAAGGCTCCGATCGCCAGCAGCGCGGTCATGGTACGTCTCATTGTGCGCCTCCTAACAAAGTTGGCAAACGAGTCCCTCGCAGCCAGCCTAGCAGATAGGAATTGCCGATGAAAATGAAACCGCGGACAGGCGGGGAGGAGCTCAGTTCTCGTCTTCGTCGTCGTCATCGTCTCCGGGCGTGACAACGTCGATCGCAGCGCCGCCCACCGCACCGGCGGCACCGACCGCAGCGCCCACCGTGCCGACGGCAATATCGGTTGCGGCAATGACCAGGCATCCCGACAGGAGCGGGCTGAGGAACAGCATGGCGAGCAGGATGCGGATGCGGCGCATGGATCGGTCTCCGGTTGAACGCCTCCCTCGTCGCACCGCTATGGTTTCCACAAGATGAAGACGTTTCGTCCTAGCGCCCCTCGCGCCACCAGCCCAGGCCCAGGAAGGCGGCCAGAAGCAGGACCGCCAGGAGGCCCGGCAGAAGCGGTGTGCGGGTCGAGGCCTCGACCACATAACGCTCGTTCCGGGTCAGGCCCAGCCAGCTCCGTCCGGCCTGGTCGGCACCCGCGCGTGTGCGGCGCAGCGCCGGCAGGTCCGCATCCGCACCGTCACCGACCGGATACCAGCCGCCGCCGTTCGCCTCGATAAAGGGATCGAGCGCATCGCCCGTCGGACGCAGATCGGCATACTCGACCGGATTGATCGGACCCAGCGCGGCGACCGTCGTCAGATCACCCGAGCGCAGCCGCACTAGGCCTGAGCCTTCCGCCGGCATGATCGCGGCAAAGCGGCCATCCTCGGTCCGGCTCATCGAGACCGTCTCCTCGCGGCCGTCCGGCCAGGTGATCTCCAGCGGCGGGGCTTCGTCGGCCAGGGTGACCCGGTCGACATGCAGCTCGCCCTCGGTGGCGTAGGCGGTGAGGCGTTCCTCGTCGAGCTCGGGTTCGCGCATCAGCCAGTGGGCGACGCGGCGGAACATTTCCGCATAGGGACCGCCGCCCTCGAAACCGCGGGCCCACAGCCAGGTCTGGTCGCTCATCACGATGGCGGCCCGGCCTTCGCCGGAGCGCTGCAGGACGAGAAGCGGATGCCCGTCCGGCGTTTCCAGCAGCGTGTCGCCGCCCAGCGCCGTGCCGTGGATATGACGCAACCAGCGCCCCCATTGCGGGGTTTCGCCGCCGCCGGCCAGACCGGCCGTCACGGGATGGCGCAGGCCGGTATCCGTCGTTTCGGGGGTAAAGCCGCCATCGGTGATATAGCCCGTCGGACGCACTGGCAGGACCGCGGCCAGCGGCGTGCGGTAGAGGCTCGGCCCCCCGGCAAACGGCGGGCCGGCCGTCACCAGCAGCGCACCGCCATTGTCCACATAGCGGGCGATATAGTCGAAATAGAGCGGCGGCATGATATTGCGCCGGCGATAGCGGTCGAAGATCACCAGGTCGAACTCTTCCAGGCGTTCGACAAAGAGTTCCTGGACCGGGAAGCCGATCAGGGCCAGCTCGTCCACCGGGGTGGAGTCGCGCCGGTCTGGCGGCCGCAGGATGGTGAAGTGAACGAGGTCGACCGACGGGTCGGACTTCAGAAGGTCACGCCAGGCACGCGCGCCATTGTGCGGCTCGCCCGTCACCAGCAGCACGCGCAGCCGGTCGCGCACGCCGTTCACGGATACGGCGGCCCGGTTGTTGATCAGGGAGAGCTCTTCCGGTCCCGCCTCGACCTCGGCCTCGATGACGTTCTGTCCGCGGCGTTCGACGGGCACTTCCACCCGGGTGGAGCGGCCGATCGGGATGGTGAAGCGCTGGGGCTCGCCGCCTTCGAAGCGGAAATCCACCGCGGCGGTGCCCTGCATCGCATCGTCCTCGACGCGGATCATGAATTGCACGGTCTGACCGACAATGCCGTAGCGCGGGGCTTCCTCGATCACCAGGCGGCGGTCGCCGGCCTCGCGGTCGCCGGGCATGACGTGATGGATCGGCGCATCGACATTGATCGCATCCAGGCTGGCCGGCGCATCATGAACCTGGCCGTCAGTGACCAGAACCACACCGGCGATACGGTCCGGCGGCGCGCTGGCGAGGGCAGCATTGACGCCGTCGAACAGCATGGTGCCGTCGGCGCTCTCGCCGGCTTCCACCTCGACCAGATCCAGCAGGGGATCATTCTCGGCCTCGCGGCGCAGCGCCTCGGCCATCGCGTTGGCGGCCTCGTTGCGCTCGCCGATATCCATGCTGGACGAGGTATCGGTCACCAGGATGGCGACATCGGACAGCGGGTCGCGTTCTTCCTCGACCAGCGAGGGATTGGCCAGCACCAGGGCGATGCCCAGAATGGCGAGCGTGCGCCAGATCCAGCCGGACAGGCGCATCACACCGCCCGCCAGTGTGGCGATCAGGGCGAGCCCGGTGAGGGCGGCGATCACGCTCCAGGGCAGGAGCGGGGCAAAGTCGAGCGCTGTGACGGTCGCGTTCATTGGCCCAGCCTCTCAAGAATTTCCGGCACATGGACCTGGTCGGCCTTGTAGTTCCCGGTGAGCGCATACATCGCGATATTGACGCCGAAGCGGTAGGCCATCTCGCGCTGGCGGTCGCCACCCTCGACGGGCACCATGGCCTCGCCGTTCGCATTGCGGGCCCAGGCCGAGGCCCAGTCATTGGCGCCGATGATCACGCCGGACGTACCGTCGCGAGAGGCACCGTCGGGATTGGCCTCCACCCAGACGGGACTGCCCGAGAAGCGTCCCGGGAAATCCTGCAGCAGGTAGAAGGTGCGCGTGAGCACATGGTCCGGCGGGATCTGGGCCAGCGGCGGAATGTCGATGCTTTCCAGGAGGGTGACGAGGCCGGGGTGCGGCGCGCCCGTACGCAGCATGGCGACGTCGGCATCCTGGGTGTCGAACACGATCAGCCCGCCGGACTGGAGATAGGCGCTCACCTTCTCGGCCGTCTCCGGCGAGAGCGGCTGCACATCGGTGGAGACCGGCCAGTAGATCATCGGGAAGAAGAGCAGCGGATCGGTCTCGATATCGATCCCCATCGGCGCGTCCGGTTCCATGGCACTGCGCCGGGTGATCTCGCGGCCGAGGCCGGCAAGGCCCGCTTCGCTGCGGCCGTCGGTCTGGGCATTTCCGGTGCGGACATAGGCAAAGCGCAGGCTGAGCGCGGCTTCCAGGGCGTAGGCGTCGGGATCGCTGTCCTGGGCGTCCGCCATCGGAGCGCCGGGCAAGATGGCCAGCGCGATGAGGACAGCGGCAGCCGTGCCGCTCAGCCGCACGGGCAGGCGGCCGGCCAGGGCCAGGGCGATCAGGATGTCCATTGCCAGCAGGATCAGCGCGGCGGCCAGAAGCGGTGCGTCGAAATGCGAGACCCGCGGACCGTCCAGCCCGGCAAATTCGGCGCCGGGCAGATTGCGCGGCAGCGGCACCATCCGCGTGTCGCGGGCAACCACGTTCAGGGCGGCCGATACCGAACCGAGCCGGTAGACGCCGGGCGGTGAGACCGGGCTGGGCGCCGTGGTCTCGAAAGCCTGGGCCGGGATCGGCCGGGCCGAGGCGGGGGCCGGGGCCAGCTGGCCTTCGGCGTCCAGCGCCCGGTCGAGCACCCAGGCGCCATTGGCAGGCGAGGATGCGGTGCCGCTGTGCGCCAGGCCCATCAGGCGTTGCAGCATGCGCGGGAAGAGACCGGTCAGCGGCAGGTCCGACCATTCCGGGCTCGCCGTGACGTGGAACAGCACGATCCAGCCGCGGGCGCGGCGTTCGGCGGTGACCAGCGGCGTGCCATCGTCCAGCCGGGCCCAGACGCGGTCCGGTGTCGCAGAACCGGGCTGAGCGAGAACCTGCCGGTCGACGGTCGCATTGCGGTCTACCGGCAGGCCGGCAAAGGGCGATGTGTCGGGGAAGGGCGCCAGCGTCTGCGGCTCCTCCCAGTTCAGCGCGCCGCCGAACAGACGGCCGCCCTGGCGCAGATCGACGGGCAGCAACGCGTCGCCGCGCGCCGCCAGGCGCGGGCCGGCAAAACGGATCAGCACGCCGCCATTGTCGATGAATTCGGCAATGCGCGGATCGTCGCTGCGCGCATCGTCGGTCATCACCAGAACGGAGGGTTCGGCGGCCAGAAGATCATCCAGCGTGCCGCGGATCAGCTCGGCGCGGGGCGCCAGGGCGCTCTGGATGTAATGCAGGTCGGACAGCAGGGGCTGGCCCTCGCTGGCGGTCAGTTCGATCAGGCCGACGCGCGGACGCTGCCAGCTATCGCCCAGCAGATGCACCGAACCGGCGGTCGAGGTGCCGTCGAGGCGCAGGCTGGCGATGCGGTTGCGCAGGTCGAGCGGCAGCGACAGCGTTGCCGAGGCGATGCCAGATCCGGCTTCGAAAGTGACGTCGCGGCGGGCAATAGCCCGGCCGTCCGAACCCAGCGCGGTGACACCGGCGGTGCGGGGCAGGTCGGTCACGGCGCGGCGGACTTCCACCGCCAGCCCGTCAGCCGCGGCTTCTGGCGGCGCAAGGCCAAGCGCGGCGCGGCCGCTGTCCGGCTCGATGATCCGCAACCGGCCCAGGCCTGACAATGTCTGCGCGAGGCTGGTCGCATCGGCGGAATTCAGGCCGTCGCTCAGCCAGGTCACGGCCAGCGGGCCGTCCAGCTGGCCGGCATCGCGCGCACTGCGCAGGCGCTCGGCTGTGGCTTCGCGATCGGCAGGCCAGGGCTGCGGCGAGAGGGTTTCCAGCTGGCGGCGGGCGGCGTCGGCATTGCCCAGGCGCACGGGCAGGGGGGCATTGCCGCTGCTGGCGGTGCCGGTGACGGCAATCGCACGGCCGTCACGATCGGCCTGGTCGATCAGGCGTTCGGCCTCCCGGCGCATGTCGTCCCAGGCCGAAGCGGCCGCCCAGCCATTGTCCAGCACCAGGAGGGAGGGGCGTGTCTCGGTCTCGACCGCGGCCGGCGTCCAGACCGGGCGGGCCAGGGCGATGATGATCAGGGCTGCGATCAGCAGGCGGAACAGAATCAGCCACCAGGGCGCGTGTTGCGGCGTCTCGGCATCGTCCGGCGCGCCCATAAGGAGGCGCAGCGGCGGGAAGACGGCCCGGCGCGGTGCGGGCGGGGTCGCGCGCAGCAGGAACCACAGCGCGGGCAGCGCGAGGAGGCCGGCCAGCGCCAGCGGAGCTGCGAAGGAAAGAGGGCCCAGGGCGAACATATGCGTCAGACGTCTCGTGCCAGGGTTTTGAACAAGGATAGCACGGCGCTGGTCGCCGGGCGGTCGGTGCGGTGGGTGATCATCGTCCAGCCGAACTGCCGGGCAAGCGCCGCCAGCTGTTCGCCGTGCTGGGCCCAGCGGGCGCGATAGGCGTTGCGGGCCTCTTCGGCGCGGCCGAACAGCAGCGTCTCGCCGCTGCCGGGGGCTTCAAAACGGGTGCGGCCGGAATAGGGGAAGTCCTCTTCTGCCGGATCGACGATACGCAGCAGGACGCCATTGGCTTCCTGGGTGGCGAAGCGCGACAGGCGGGCCGCCCAGGTCTCCGGCGGATCGAGGAAGTCGCTCGACAGCACGATGCGGCTGAAGCGGGAAATATGGGGCGCCTCGACCGATTGTGCGGCACCGGGGCCCAGCGCCAGGCGGCGCGAGGCACGCTCAAGGCCCAGCGCGCCGGTTCGGGCAATCGCCGATTCGCCCAGCACGGAGACCCGCTCCCCGCCCTGGGTGAGCAGGGCGGCGACGGCGATCAGGCACACCGCGGCGCGATCGGCCTTGGTCGGAACATTGCGGCTGGAGGCAAACTGCATCGAGGCCGAGCCGTCGCGCCACAGCGAGACGGTGTTGGCGGCCTCCCACTCATTCTGGCGCACGAAGAGCTGGTCGGACTTGGCCGACTGGCGCCAGTCGACCGCGGCGCGGCCGTCTTCGGGACGGTGATGGCGGTATTGCCAGAAGGTCTCGCCAATGCCCGAGCGGCGGCGGCCGTGCACACCCTGGGCGACCGTCGCAGCGATGCGATCGGCCTCGGCCAGCAGGGCCGGCAGGCGCGCAGCCGCATCCTCACCCTCGTGACGCAGGGCGACGACGCGGCGCTCGGTATTGCGGTCTGCGCCCTGGGCCATGGATCAGGCCGCCTGGTCTGCGAGCGTCTTGATCAGGCCTTCCAGCGTATGACCGTCGGCGCGGGCCGCGAAGGACAGCGCCATGCGGTGTTTCAGCACCGGTTCGGCCAGCGCGGCGACATCCTCGGTCGACGGGGCAAGCCGTCCGCGCAGCAGGGCGCGGGCGCGGCAGGCCAGCATCAGCGCCTGGCCGGCACGCGGGCCGGGACCCCAGGACACGCCGTCGCGCACCGCCGGAACATCGCTTTCGTCCGGACGGGCCGAACGCAGCAGGTCGAGGATCGCATCGAGCACGCGCTCGCCAACCGGCAGGCGGCGCACGAGCGATTGCAGTTTCAGGATCTCGTCCGGGTTCAGCACTTCAATCGCTTCGGCCTGTTCGGCGCCCGTCGTCGCCAGCAGCACGGCGCGTTCGGCCTCGCGCTTGGGATAGGGGATGTCGACACGCAGCAGGAAGCGGTCGAGCTGGGCTTCGGGCAGCGGATAGGTGCCTTCCTGCTCGATCGGGTTCTGCGTGGCGAGAACGTGGAAGGGTTTGGGCAGGTCGTGGCGCTCGCCGGCGACCGTAACATGGCCTTCCTGCATGGCCTGCAGCAGGGCGGCCTGGGTGCGCGGGCTGGCGCGGTTGATCTCGTCGGCCATCAAGAGGCGGCAGAAGACCGGGCCCGGCAGGAAGCGGAAATGCCGCTTGCCGTCATCGCTCTCTTCCAGGATTTCCGAGCCCAGGATATCGGCGGGCATCAGGTCCGGCGTGAACTGGATACGCTTGGTGTCCAGGCCGGTGGCCGTGGCGATCGTCTGCACCAGGCGTGTCTTGGCGAGGCCCGGTGCCCCGACCAGCAGGGTATGACCGCCGGCGAGGACAGCGGCGAGGCACAGCTCGATCTCGTCCTCGAGCCCGAAGATCACCCGGCCGATACTCTCTTTCACCGCCTTGAGACGTTCCGTCGCGGCATCCGCCTCGGCAATCAGTTCTGCACCGGGTTCATTCGTCTCGGTCATCGTCCTACATTCCTTTGCGATACAGATACGATCCATTGGCCATATTGCTCTTTACGAGCATGGCGTTGCACACGAAAGCTGTCCATGCCCTCCACACCTACGACGCGCGATCCGATGCAGTCGCTTCTCGACGCCGCCCGCCAGGCTGGCGACGGGCTGCCGCCGGTAGACAAGTGGCATCCCGACTATTGCGGCGAGATGGACATGGTCATCAAACGTGACGGTTCTTGGTGGCACGAAGGAACGCGCATTACACGTGACCGTCTTGTAAGACTGTTTTCCACGATCTTGCGGAAAGATGACGATGGCATTCACTACCTTGTGACCCCGGTCGAGAAGATCGGCATCGAGGTGGAGGTCGCGCCCTTCATTGCCACACGGGTCGATGTTGTCGGCGAGGGCAAGGACCAGTCGCTGGTCTTCACCACCAATGTCGGCGATCTCGCCGAGGCGGGGCAGGATCATCCGATCACGGTCGAAGTCGATGAAGAAACCGGTGAGCCCACGCCGCTGGTGCGGGTGCGTGGCCGGCTGGACGCGCTCATGGCCCGTCCGGTCTTCTACGAGCTCGCCGAACGGGCGGTCGAGCATGAGGGTGTGATGGGCGTGTGGAGCGGCGGCGAATTCTATCCGCTGGGGGCGGTGTGATGGAGAGCGCCGACCGGCTGCTGGCCCGGTTGCGCGACCGGCTGGACCCGGTGGATGCGCCGGCCATGCCGCCGCGATTCGGCGATGGCGATCTCAATGGCGGCCTGCCGCTGCGCGAGACGGCGACGACGGCGCTGCGCAATGCTGCCGTGCTGGCGCCGCTGATCGTGCATGACGGTCCGCCGCGCCTGCTGCTGACCGAACGCGCGGCCCATCTGGCCAAGCATGCCGGCCAGGTCGCTTTCCCCGGCGGCAGTGTCGATCCGACCGGCGAGACCCCGGCCCAGGCCGCCGTGCGCGAACTGGAAGAAGAGGTCGGTATCGGTGCCGGGCATGTCGAACTGATCGGCCGCTTCGACGGCTATGAAACCGTCACCGGCTTCCATGTCACGCCCTTCGTCGGTGTGCTGAAGCCCGGCTATGTCCTGCGTCCCGATCCGGGCGAGGTCGCCGATGTGTTCGAGGCGCCCTTCGATTTCCTGATGGATCCGGTCAATCACCAGCGCCATTCGCGCGAGTGGCAGGGGCACCGGCGGCATTTCTACGCCATGCCCTGGGAAGGCCGCTATATCTGGGGCGCCACTGCAGGCATGCTTAAATCCCTGCACGACCGGTTGTATGGTTAGGTCATGATCCGCATCACGATTATCGAAATCGCCTCGTTTTTCCTGCCCTTCCTGCTGTTCTTCATCTGGCGGTGGCAGACACGGTCCGACGTAAAGCTGACGGCCACGCCGGCGCTCAAGCTGGGTGTGGCCGGAGCCGTGCTGGCGATCGTCGCGATGATCGCGCTGGCCATGTTCGACGCCTCGCGCGGCGGGCATGAGGGCGATCAGTACGTGCCGCCGCGTGTGGTCGATGGCCGGGTCGTGCCAGGCCATTTCGTTCCTGCGGGCGAAGTCGAGAGCAACGAGACGGATACGCCGGAAACGGAAAGCGAAGACACGCCGCAATGACCCGGCCGCGTCTCGATCCTGCCCGGCAGACCTGGATGCAGGCGCCGGAGACTGTCGCTGTGATGGAAGCCCTGGATGCCGCCCGGCCCGGCGGCAGCCGATTCGTGGGCGGCTGCGTGCGCAATGCGCTGCTCGGCGAACCGGTGGCGGATGTCGACATCGCCACGCAGCTTCTGCCCGACGAGACCATCGCTGCGGCGAAGGCGGCCGGCCTGAAGGCCGTTCCCACCGGCAAGGCCCACGGCACGATCACCGTCATTGCCGAGGGCGTGCCCTTCGAGGTGACGACGCTGCGGCGCGATGTGTCGACCGACGGCCGGCGGGCGGTGGTGACCTTCACCGAAGACTGGGTCGAGGATGCACAGCGGCGCGATTTCCGTCTCAACGCGCTCTATGCCGACCGCACGGGCGAGATCACCGATCCGACGGGCGGGCTCGACGACGTCGCGCCGCGGCGTTTCGTCTTCGTGGGCACGCCGGAGAACCGTATCCGCGAGGACTATCTGCGCATCCTGCGCCTGTTCCGCTTCGAGGCTTGGTATGGCGGCGGCGATCCGGACCCGGCGGGTCTGGCGGCGGCGGCGGCGCTGAAGGACGGGCTTCATAAATTATCGGTCGAGCGTGTCTGGGCCGAACTCAAGAAATTGCTGGCTGCGCGCGATCCGCGGGCAGCGCTCGCCGCGATGGCCAAGGCGGGTATTCTGGATTTGATCCTTGGAGTGAACGGATCCTTAAGAGTCCTCGGCGGTATTGTTGATCAGGATATACAATATGGTCTAGCGCCCGATTCGCTCTTGAGGTTCGTGGCGCTTGCCGATGGCGGACCGGAAAGGATCAGGACCATGGCAGCCAAGCTGAAGATGTCGAACGCAGAGACGCGCCGCCTCGAAGGCGCCGTCGACCCGTCGGCGCGCGAAGACGTCACAAAGGCCTTTTCCGACATGGCCGCCGCTGAGCGTGCCATCATGGCGCTGGGCGCCCGCGCTTTCGAAGATCAGGCCCGCCTGCAGGCGGCCGGCGAGGTGGCTCCGCCGCCGCGCGACTGGACCCTGCTCGCCAAATTCGCCCGCGAATGGGCCGAACCGGAATTCCCGGTCAAGGGCGGCGATCTGATCCTGCTGGGCTATGAGCCCGGCCCGATGCTCGGCGATGCCCTCGACGAACTGAAAGCCCACTGGATCGCCGAACGCTTCGAGCCAAGCAAGGACGAGCTGATCGCGCGCCTGAAAACGCACTGATCCGCTTTCGGGCGCAGAACAGAAAAACCCCGGCCATCTGGCCGGGGTTTTTTGTGTCTAGATATCCAGATCAAGATACATCGCGGTGAAGGCCAGCGAGTCGACCAGCGCGTGCGCCAGGATGAGCGGCCACAGATTGCGCTTGTAGACGAGGTAGAGCACGCCCAGCACGACTCCGATCATGCCGGTCACGAACAGACCGCGCAGGCCCTGATAGTAGAAATGCCCGTAACCGAAGACCAGCGCCGGCAGGAGAATCGCCAGCCCGGTCGCGAGCGCTTTGGGCAGGCCGCTGAAGGCGCGTTGCAGGCGGGAGATCATGAAGGCGCGGAAGAAGAGTTCCTCGAACAGGCCGCCGCTGATCCAGGCTATCCCCATCCACAGAAGATAGACGGGCAGGTTGCCCTCGATATCGCCCCACCGGGCCTCGATCCCCTCGGACGGCAGGTCGGTACTCCACAGGCCCAGCGCTTCGCCGCCGGCCGTGACGCCGACGCCCGTGCCCAGGATGGCGACAATGCCGAGGAGGGTTTGTGGTGCCACCAGCAGGAAGGATTTCCAGCCACCCGGACGCCGCAGGCCCAGCGCCCGCCAGCTTTCGCCGCGGCGGTGGAGATACAGGGTCGCCAGGCCCAGCGTGACGATGAGGGTGATCGGGCCGGCAAACTTCCAGACGATCTGGTCGAGACCGGCCTTCAGCGTGATGCTGAACACGACGGCCAGCAGGAAGGCCGCGAGGGCTTCGCGGCGGCGGATCAGGGGCGGGGTGTCGGACATGAAGGCTCCAATGGCATCGACTGATGCCCAGGTCATGCCATGGCCCGCCGGGCGTTTATTGAACGATCGTGCAGGAATGCCGCGGCGATGCCAGCAGAGTCTGCCAGCGCCGCGGTGACAGACCGTAGCCCTGCCGGAACTGGCGCGTGAAGTGCGCCTGGTCCGCAAAGCCGCAGGCATAGGCGGTGTCGGCCAGGGCGTGGCCGCTTTCCACAAGCGCGCGGGCCCGGTCGAGCCGTCCCATCTGCCAGTAGCGATAGGGGCTTGTGCCCAGTATCTGGCGGAAATCGCGGGACAGGCGCCAGCGATCGAGGCCGCTGACTGTTTCCAGCTCTGCCATGTCCGGTGCCCGGTCCGCCCGGTCGAGAATGAAGTGGCGCGCGCGTTCGACGGCGCTGCGGTCCGGTGCCGGCCGCACCGCCGCCGTGTCAGAGACCGCGTCCATCGCGAGGATCAGTTCGGTAAGGCGGTGGCTCCATTGCGCCGGATCGTCGTCCCTGGCCTCGCCGGCCTGCAGACAGGCGCCGATCGCGGCGATGAGACGCGGGTCGTGGCTGACCCCGCCGGCGATATGGGGCAGGGGGCCGGGGCGCATGTCCGACACGTGCTCGGGCGCCAGCGTGATCGCGGCATAGCCGAAACCGGTTTCGTCGACCGGGCGGCCGTCGTGAATTTCGTCGGGATGCAGGATGACGGCGTCGCCGGGGCGGGCATGCCGGGTCGCGCCGCGATAGTCGAAGGCCTGGATGCCGCGCCGGGTCAGCGCCAGCGTGTAGACGCTGTGCCGGTGCGGCGAGAAGGCCGTGTCGACAAGCTCGGCCTGGAAGCATTGGATCGGCTGGCTGGAACCGCTTGCCGGCATGGCGGACATCTCCTGTCTTTCGAGGCAGAAGATGCCCGCCGCCGGTGTTTTGGATGCGGCTGTTCTGGATACAGGCTGTGCGGTGCGGCGCCTATCGGCCCCACATCGCTTGCTCTCCCTCTTCCACACGCTGCATGGATTGCGCGTAGGAGGCATTGATCGAGACGCGGATATTCTGCTCCGCCGGGCTTTCCGCCGATGTACGCACCTCGTGCTCGATGCGATTGGCGATCTCGAACTCGATGCGTTCGCGTTCCTCGGGCGGCAGAGCCTTGAGCGTGTCCTCGGTCATGCCCTGTTCTTCCAGGTACATGGCGCGGATCTGCTCGGCCGGGCTCATCCGGGCCCATTTGAGGAATTCCTCGACCACGCCGCCGCCCAGGTTGGAACTCGGCGGCTGCTCGCCGCCGGACTGGCCGGGCGGTGCGGCTTCGGCAATTTTCTGGCTGGCCTCGGGCGGCAGTTCGGCCGCTTCGGGCGGGATGGCATCAAAACCTTCCGTCGGACGGGTTTCTTCCTCGGCCTCGGGAGAGCGGGCGCCCGGCCATCTCGGGGCCGGTTGTGATAGGGCGTCGATATAGGACACGCGCTGGGCTCCTCGTCGGTAGGCCCCGGCTCGGGATTCGCGAACGGGGCGCTGCCTGCCTAGCAGGAGCGGTGCCAGCGCAGAGGCCAGTCATAGCGTATGACTTCCCGTTAAACGGCAGATATTGCCCGGTTTTTTCTTCCCTCTGGCAGGATCTGCCGGGCTGCCGCTAGGGCCATTTCGCCTCGGGCGGCATCGAGGACAGGATCGACTTCACATTGCCGCCGGTCTCGAGGCCGAACTTGGTGCCGCGGTCGTAGAGCAGGTTGAACTCGGCATAGCGGCCGCGGCGGACAAGCTGTTCCTCGCGGTCTTCCGGCGTCCAGGCCTCGCCCATGCGGCGGCGGACCAGTTGCGGATAGATATCCAGGAAGGCCAGGCCGACATCGCGGGTGAAGGCGAAATCTGCATCCCAGTCGCCGGTATTGTGACGGTCGTAGAAAATCCCGCCAATGCCGCGCGGCTCGTCGCGGTGGGGCAGGTAGAAATACTCGTCGCACCACTTCTTGAAGCGCTCATGGAAATCCTCTCCATGGGCATCACAGGCGGCCTTGCAGGCGGCGTGGAAGTCCTTGGCGTCGGGGTGCGACTGGGTGCGGTTGCGGTCGAGCACGGGGGTCAGATCCATGCCGCCGCCGAACCACCACTGGGTGGTGGTGATGAAGCGCGTATTCATGTGCACGGCCGGCACGTTGGGCGACCACATATGGGCGATCAGCGAGATGCCGGTGGCAAAGAAGCGCGGGTCTTCCTCCGCGCCGGGGATCTGCTGGCGGAAGAGATCGGAGAACTCGCCCTTCACGGCAGAGACGTGGACGCCGACTTTCTCGAACAGCCGGCCTTTCATCAGGCCCATGCGCCCGCCGCCCTCATCCTTGGATGCGTCGCCGCGTTTCCAGTCCTCGAACACAAACCGCCCCGGTTCGCCGGGATAGAGATCGGACGGCGCCTCGTCTTCCAGGCGTTCGAACTCGGCGCAGATCTGGTCGCGCAGATCCTCGAACCAGGCTTGGGCGGACTGGCATTGCAGGTCGGAGCCGGCGGAGGCGGGCTTGGGCTGATCGGTCATGGCCGCGATGTGTAGCGCAGCGGGCGGCGAGGGCAAGCCCCGCCTGTTCCGGCCACGTCGGTCAGCGGCGCCAGGTTGGGAAGGCCGCCTCGATCTCGGCGATGCGGATACGGGTCTGCTGGCGGATACGGTCGGCGAGCGACTGGACATAGTCCATGTTCTCGCCCTCATACCCCTCATACTGCTTGGCCTGAACGGCGACCTCGCCGACATCGGGCAGATGGGTGACGCGGTCGCGATTGATCATGCCCAGCGAATAGCCCAGCAGCCGGCCGATCGCGCTCTGATTGGCCTGTTTCCAGTCGCCCGAAACATTGCTCAGCGGCGCGTGAAGCGATGGCGAGAAGCGGATGGTCTGCGTATTGTTCCGGGTTCGCGAGCGGTCGCGCACCGTGACCGGGAAGTTCACCGCGCTGAACGCGGCGTCATAGCTCAGCCGGGCACCATTGCTGCAGGCGCCTTCGGCAATCCAGGCGAGGGCATGGTCGGACAGGCCGGTGACATCGCCGCCCCCGCCGACCGAGCCGTGATCGCCGGGAAACCAGAGCTGTTGATACGCATCGCCGCCGCGGCCGTCCTGCTCGGCTTCGGTCTGCAGCGCAGCCATCTTGCCGGCCTCGAACAGGGCGGGCCGGAAGGCGGCGCGCGGTTCGTCCAGCGCCACGGCGTGGCGGGCGCGCTGCACGATGCGGGAAAGCTTGAGATCGTGGAAACCGTGATCCTCGGCCTTGCCGGCCATGGCATTCCACACGCCGGGCACGCCGTTCTGGCCGACCGTGTCCCAGACGCCCAGATAGCTGACCATGATTTTCTGGTCCGGATTTTCGGCCTGCAGCGACATGTCGGCGGCGGTGTCGATCCACCAGCCGGGATGATTATAGGTACGGCGGAACTCGATACTGTCGGGATGGTCGGGCTTGCGGCGCTTGTCCTTGTAGAGCATCAGCGCGTCGTCGACATACGGCGCCGCATCGCGCCGCAGAATGCCGCAATTGCGGATCATGCCGACCAGCGAGCGGGCCGTGTAAGCGCCGCGCGAAAAGCCGAACACGAAAATCTCGTCGCCGGGATCGTAGTTGAAGACGAGGAAGGAATAGGCATCGACGATGTTCTGGATCAGCCCGTCGCCGAAACCGCCGCCATCCATGCTTTCGCCTTCCAGCGTGCCGACGCCCTCATCGTAGAAGACGACCTGCTTGACCGGATCGGCGCCATCGCCGGTATCGCCCTCGGGATGGATCGACTGGGCCAGCTTGACCACATTCGTCACCGGGCGGGACTTGTAGTCCAGCTCGTTCCAGGTGCCGTCACAACAGATCACGATACGCTTGTGCCGGGCCATCAACCCCTCCCGCGCTGTGCCGGATATATGCGGGAATGCTACTTCAGATGGAAATTTCGATCAAACAGATTCAGGAGTTGTTGCGATGCTGCCGGCTTGCCTCGGCCAGCGCGATGCCGGCGCTCATCGCGACATTGAGCGAGCGCATGTCCGGGCGAATCGGAATCCGCACGCGACAATCCGCCGCGGCATGGACCTCCTCGGTAACACCGGCGCTTTCGCGGCCGAACAGGAGGCGGTCGTCCGGCCGGAAAGAAAAATCCCACAGGTCTGTCGCGCCCGATGTGGTGAACAGAACGAGGCGGCCCGTGCGGGCTTCTGCACTTTCTGTGTAGGTATTCCAGCCGGCATGGCGCACCGGCGCAATGGCTGCGCCATAGTCCATGGCGGCCTTGCGAATCCCCTTGTCCGTCAGGGGAAAGGCGCAGGGTTCGATGACGTCCATTCCGGCCCCGAAACAGGCGGCCGTCCGCATGGAAGCCCCAAGGTTTTGCGGAATATCCGGTTGAAAAAATACGATCCGCATTCTAAGCCGCGCACAGACTGGAGCCATCTGTCTGCATGCGGCATTGCGCCGCCTACTGGTCAGTGGGTCCGGGAGTAGTTTATACCGCGTCAAACCCCGTCTTGGACGGGGTCGTCAAGATTGACGCATGTTTCTGGGGCAGGGCCCGGCTTTGTGCAGGCCCGTTATAGACAAGAGAAGAGGTCGGCTCGTGACGGAAGAGAACGGCGCGCCCGGCGGACACGGTGATGAACCGACACGCCGCGACTTCATCTATATCGCTGCAGGCGGCGCGGCCGCTGTCGGTGGCGGTCTCGTGGCCTGGCCGTTCATCGATCAGATGAATCCCGCAGCGGATACGCTGGCGCTGGGATCCATCCGCGTCGATGTCTCGCTGGTCCCGGTGGGATCGGAGATCACCGTCATGTGGCGCGGTGGCCCGGTCTTCATCCGGCACCGGACCGAGGAAGAGATCGCGGAGGCCCGCTCGGTCGAGCTGAACGCGCTCCCGGACGAGGACGCCCGCAACGACAACCTGCCGACCGGCATTCCGGCGATTGATGCGAACCGCGTCCTGCGCCCGGAATTCCTGATCGTGAAGGGCAATTGTACCCACCTCGGCTGTGTGCCGCTGGGTCTGGGCGCCAATACCGGCGACTATGACGGCTGGTACTGCCCCTGCCACGGTTCGCACTACGACACCTCGGCGCGGATCCGTCGCGGACCGGCGCCGGAGAATCTTCCGGTTCCCGACTATTATTTCGAATCGGAAAACACGGTGAAGATCGGCCTGTCGCCCGACGAGGCAGCTGTCTCCGGATGGCAGGTCGCTGACGCTTCGGGGGCTGCGGCATGAGCGGACATTCGACTTACGAGCCGAAGACCGGAATCGAGAAATGGCTCGACTCCCGTCTTCCGATCATCCGCCTGGGCTATGACAGCTTCGTCGACTTCCCGACGCCGCGGAATCTGAACTACTGGTGGACCTTCGGCGGCATTCTCGCCGTCTTCCTGATGATCCAGATCATCACGGGCATAGTGCTCGCCATGCACTATGTGGCGCACGAGGACATGGCCTTCCAGTCGGTCGCACGCATCACCCGCGACGTGCCCTTCGGCTGGCTGATCCAGTCGATGCACGCCAACGGCGCGAGCTTCTTCTTCGTCGCCGTCTACCTGCACATGTTCCGGGGCCTGTACTACGGATCCTACAAGGCGCCGCGCGAGATCCTGTGGATCCTCGGCGTCGTGATCTACCTCCTGATGATGGCCACGGCCTTCATGGGTTACGTGCTGCCGTGGGGCCAGATGTCCTACTGGGGCGCCATGGTGATCACCAACCTGATCGGCGCGCTGCCCTTCGTCGGCGATGCGATCCGGGAATGGCTGTGGGGCGGTTTCTCGGTTGGCCAGGCCACGCTGAACCGCTTCTTCTCCCTGCACTACCTGCTGCCCTTCGTGATCGCCGGCGTTGTCGGCCTGCACATCTGGGCGCTGCACGTGCCGGGCAACGGCAATCCGGCCGGTCTGGAAATCAAGGACCCGAAGAAGGACGCACTGCCCTTCCACCCGTACTACACGGTGAAGGACGGCTTCGCGATCATCGTCTACCTGATGGTTTTCGCGACCTTCGTCTTCTACATGCCGGGCGTGCTGGGCCATGCCGACAACTATATCGAGGCCAACCCGCTCTCGACGCCGGCGCACATCGTGCCTGAATGGTATTTCCTGCCCTTCTACGCGATCCTGCGCGCCATCACCTTCGATATCGGCCCGATTGATGCGAAGCTGGGCGGCGTGCTGGCGATGTTCGGTGCCATCGCGATCCTCTTCGTCCTGCCCTGGCTGGATACGTCGAAGGTTCGCTCCATGCGCTACCGTCCGCTGACCCGCTGGTTCTTCATCTTCTTCGTGATTGCGGCACTGGGCCTTGGCTGGTGTGGCGCGAAGAACCCGGACGATCCGTTCATCGGCGGCCTGAAATTCGTGCACCTGGCGCAATTCCTGACGGCTTACTACTTCGCCTACTTCATCGTCATCCTGCCGGTGATGGGCATTGTCGAGAAGCCGAAGGACCGTCCGGCGTCGATCGAGGCGTCCGTCCTCGGTGAAGACAAGTCCTAAGGGAGCGACGAGATCATGATGATGACCCGTATTTTCGCCGCTGCCCTGGCAGCTGTCGGCCTCTCGGCCACGGCGCTGGCCGTCGAGGGCGACGCCCACGCACCGGAAAACTACGCCTGGGAATTCGAGGGCCCGTTCGGCACGTTCGACCGTCATGCGGTCCAGCGTGGCTATCAGGTCTATCAGGAGGTCTGCGCCTCCTGTCACTCGATGGACCTGATGCGCTTCCGCAATCTGGGCCAGAAGGGCGGTCCGTTCGAGTCGGAGCAGTATCCGAACCCGAACGACAACCTGATCGTGATGCAGATCGCCTCGGGCTACCAGGTCGAAGACGGTCCCAACGATGACGGCGACATGTTCATGCGTGATGCTCTGCCGTCCGACGCCTTCCCGGCGCCGTTCGAGAACGAGCAGCAGGCCCGCGCCTCCAATGGCGGCGCCTATCCGCCGGACCTGTCCCTGATCGTCAAGGCCCGTACGGGCGGTGCGGACTATGTCCGTTCGCTGCTGCTGGGCTATGAAGAGGCTCCGGAAGACTCCCATCTGTCGCCGGGCCAGTACTACAACGCCTACTTCGCCGGTGGCGCGATCGCCATGGCACCGCCGCTGGTCGACGACATCATCTCCTATGATGACGGCACGCCGGCAACGGTGGAGCAGATGGCCGAGGACGTGACCACCTTCCTCACCTGGGCCGGCGATCCGCACATGGAAGCGCGCAAGCAGATGGGCGTGATGGTGCTGATGTATCTCTTCATCTTCGCCGTCCTGGTCTATCTGGCCTACCGCCAGATCTGGCGGAACGTGAAGCACTAGGCGTTTCGCCTGGCACTGGATTGAAAAGGCCGCGAGCGGAAGCGTTCGCGGCCTTTGTTTTGCGAAAGGCACCAGGCTTCCCCTGCGCAAGCGGGGGAAGTGGCCGAACCCGGCCCCAGGCCGGGTGAGGTCGATGGGGGTAAGTCTGCGCGCTGCTGCGCTCTGCGCCGCTCCGCACCGCCCCCTCAGTCCGCTGACGCGGACAGCTCCCCCGCAAGCGGGGCGAGCCCCCGGGATCGCGAAGGACGGAAGACAACATGACGCAGTGGAAGCTCGGGATTGTCGGCGGCTCCGGCCTGTATGCGCTGGAGGGTCTGGAGACGGTCCGCCGCGAAGCCGTCGAGACGCCCTGGGGCGCGCCGTCGGCGGTCTTGACCCATGGATCCCTTAACGGCGTCGAGCTGGTCTTCCTGCCGCGTCACGGGGCCGGGCATCGCCTGTCACCGTCGGACATTCCCTTCCGTGCGAATATCGCCGCGCTGAAAATGGCGGGCTGTACGGATATCGTCTCGATCTCGGCCTGCGGCTCGCTGCGCGAGCATCTCGCGCCGGGGCATTTCGTGATCGTCGACCAGTATGTCGACCGCACCGATGGCCGCGCGCGCAGCTTTTTCGGCGAGGGGTACGTCGCGCACGTGCCCATGGCTCAGCCGGTCTGTGCCCGTCTGGCGGGCCTGATCGGCGATGCCGGCGAGGCGGCCGGCGTGCCGGTCCAGCGCGGCGGCACCTATATCACGATCGAGGGACCGCAATTTTCCACCCGTGCCGAAAGCGAGCTTTACCGGCATTGGGGCATGGATGTGATCGGCATGACCAACATGCCCGAGGCCCGGCTCGCCCGCGAGGCAGAGCTGCCCTATGCCTCGATCGCCATGGTGACGGACTATGACTGCTGGCATGATGGCGAGGCGAGTGTCGACGTGGCCGCCGTGCTGCGGGTGATGCGCGACAATACGGTCAAGGCCAAGGCCCTGCTGACGCGTCTGACGGCCATGCTGGCCGGCCGCGAGCGTGCGCCGGACCCGGTCGACACCGTGCTCGATACCGCGATCATCACACCGCCCGACGCCCGCGACCCTGACGTCGTCGCCCGCCTGCGCGCGATTGCCGGACGGGTGCTCTGAAGCGTGATCAGGTGAAGTGGGCACCGGTTCACCGGTTCGATCACGCGACCACTCAAGCAAAGCGTGATCAGGTGAAGTGGGCACCGGTTCATTCGCGCGACGGATCAAGTGGCCGGGGCAGAGCCGTTTCCGCAGAAAACGATCCTGCTTTAGCGAGCGGCTGGACGGATTGCGCGCGGCGGGTCTACATTTGCTGCATGTATCGCGCCGGCCTGCTTGCCCTGCTTCTTGCCGTGATGCCCGGACCGGATGCCATGGCCCGGGCCGACGAGCTCGTCGAATTCGACGCGCTTGATGCGCAGACCTACGACATTTCCCGGGAAAGCGTGGTCCAGCTTCTTTGCGAAGACCTGCAAACCGGTCAGCACTATCTCAGCCGCGCTGTGGTGCTCGATGCCCAGCCGGGTGCCCGGCCGGGGTTCGACCTCCTGCTGGCGACCCGTCACGCCCTTTATGGCGCCAATGGCCCCCGGTCCTGCCGCGTGCGCGGTGTGCCGGACTGGATGGGCGAGATTGTCGATGTCCGGACCGGCACACCGGCTGCCGGCCAGCACACCGACTTCAGTGCGGACTGGTCGATCCTGCGCACACGCCGCCGCCTGCCCGACGAGACGCCCCGGCTGCGTGTCCTTGCGTCTGACGGGGTCGAAGAGGGCGAGCTGTCCCTGCTGGTCCGGCCGGTCGAACGGGCACCCTGCGATATCCACCGGCCGCCAGCGACGCTGTCGGATCCCGGATTGATCATTCATGGCTGCCGGTCGCGGCAGGGGCTGTCCGGCACGCCCCTGGTCACCCAGATCGATGGCGAGCCCTATGTCGTCGCCCTGCATGTGGGGCAGGCGCTGGCACTTGGTGATGAACTCGAAGCGTTCGGGATCGCCCGGCGCCTCAATGGCGACTTCCTCTCGACCCTTGCCGAATATCTGCGCGAGCTGTCCGTCCCCTAGCCGCAGGCCACCCTTTCCCCGCGCCGCGGCCTCGTCCATAAAGGCCGCCGGGCAAGGATGAAGGGGACACCATGATCACGGTGGTTGCACTCAGCTGGGCAGTCGCGACTGTCCAGATGCCGGAATTCACACCACCCCGTCCGGCGGTGGAATGTGCGGAACACCTCACCGACTGGCCTGCCCGCCGCCGCTGCCTGCGCGGCCTGCTCGACGATGCCGAAGCGGCGCTCGCACGCGCGGCAGACGCGGCCCTCGAGGAAGCCCGCGAATCCGACTTCGACTCCGGCGGTCATTTTGGCGCTGAAGCGCATTTCGAGACCGCCCAGACCGCTTGGCACGCCTATCGCGATGCCGAATGCGACCGCCGCACCGCGCTGATGTTCATCGGCGAGGACAGCCGCGAGGAAATCGGCCTGGACTGCCGCATCACCCTGACCCGGGCGCGCACGCAGGAACTGGAGACGATGTGATGGACCGGCCGGTCCTGCATATCGGCAACAAGCGTTTCTCCAGCTGGTCCCTGCGGGCCTGGCTGGTCCTGCGCAAGGCGGGCATTGATTTCGACGAGGCCCTGGTGCCGCTCTATACGCCGCAGACGCGGCAGGCCGTGAGCGATCTGTCGCCGGGCGGCAGCGTTCCGGCCCTGACCACACAGCATGGCACGGTCTGGGATTCGCTGGCGATCGCCGAATGGGCGGCCGAGCGCGAGCCGGGGTTGTGGCCGGAGCATGAAGGCCGCCGGGCCCTGGCGCGCGCTGCCGTCTGCCGCATGCATGCCGGTTTCACCGCCCTGCGCGGCCAGTGCGCCATGGACATCGCCCGCACGCCCCGGGCGATTGCCCTCACGGCCGATACCCGCGCCGATATCGCCGCCATCCAGGCGCTGTGGAATGATGTCGGCAGTGTCGACGGCCCCTGGCTGTTCGGCCGCTGGAGCATTGCCGACGCCTTCTTCACGCCGGTCGCGGTGCGTTTCCACACTTTTGACATTCCGCTGCATGCCGGCGCCCAGGACTATTGCGATAAGCTGCTGGCCGATGAAGACTATACCGCCTGGCGCAGCGCCGCCCTGGCCGAGACCCTGCCGGGCCCGACCGGCTGAACGACAGCGAACTGGATCTTTCCGCATGGACCTGAAATCCGCCATCCGCACGATTCCGGACTATCCCAAGCCGGGCATCATGTTCCGCGATGTCACCACGCTGATCGGCGATGCGCGCGCTTTCCGCGTCGCCGTTGACCGCATGGTCCAGCCCTGGGCCGGCGCCAAGATCGACCGGGTGGCCGGAACCGAGGCGCGCGGCTTCATCCTGGGCGGTGCCGTGGCGCACCAGCTCTCTGTCGGCTTCACCCCGGTGCGCAAGCGCGGCAAGCTGCCCCACCGCACGCTGATCGAGGAATACGAGCTGGAATACGGCCAGGACGCGATCGAGATCCATGTCGACGCGATCCAGGAAAACGACCGCGTCCTGCTGGTCGATGACCTGATCGCCACCGGCGGTACGGCTGAAGCCTCCATCCGCCTCCTGCAGCGCGCCGGCGCCACCGTGGTCGGCGCGGCTTTCGTCATCGACCTGCCCGATCTGGGCGGCGCCAAACGCATCGAAGCGCTCGGCGTACCGGTCTCCTCGCTGGTGCAGTACGAAGGCGATTAGTCAGGGTCTCACGCCTTCTCCCCGACCGGGGAGAAGGTGCCGCAAAGCGGCGGATGAGGGGCGCGCGACAGCGCTATAGAGAGTCTTTTGAGTGGGCCGCTCCGCGGCCGCCCCTCACCTGCCCTCTCTCCGGTGGGGGAGAGGGGGTATCACAGCCGAAACCTCCACCGTCTTCCCCCGGATTTATTCCGGGGCCTGGTGGCGTTTCAGGTGCAGGCTCAACCGGGCCCCGGCACAAGGCCGGGGGAAGTGGCGCTGGGCGCGAAAAGAACCGCCTCTCACCTTGCCTGCATCGGCACAGCCCCTAATCTGGGCCCCGACAGGGGAGGGCACAGCATGTTTGTCGGTCATTACGGTCCGGCCTTTGCCGGCAAGGCGGTCGCGCGCAGCGTCCCGTTGTGGACGCTCTTCCTGGCGGTGCAGCTGGTCGATGTCGCCTGGGGCATATTCGTCGCCAACGGGATCGAGAACATGCGCATCGTGCCGGGCTTTACCGACGCCAATGCGCTCGATCTCTATGACATGCCGATCACCCATTCCCTGCCGGGCGCGCTGGCCTGGTCGGTGGCGGCCGGCCTCGTCTACGCGATCTGGGCGCGGCGCGAGAAGACGCCGGGCGGGCTGGTCGTCGGCGCGGCCGTCTTCTCCCACTGGATCCTCGACCTTCTCGTCCACGTGCCCGACCTCCTGCTCTGGCCGGGCGGGCCGCGCGTCGGGCTGGGCCTGTGGAACAACTACCCCGTCGCCCTCGCGCTGGAGGCCGCGGTGCTGGTCTTCGGCTTTCTGCTCTACATGCGCGTGACCGAGGCAAAGGGCCTCATCGGCCGGATCTGGCCCTGGGTCTTCCTGGCCCTGCTGGGCGTGGCGGAGATCGCCAATCATGGCGGCCCGCTGCCGGAAAGCCCGGCCGCCTTCGGCTATTCCGCCGCCCTGACCTTCCTCGTCCTCACCGGCCTCGCAGCCGTCTGCGACCTGACGCGGCGGGCGCGTTAGTCCGCACTGTTTGCTTCGTCCGGTAGGCCCGGCAGGAGCGCCAGCGTCAGCACGGACAGTACGGAGATCGCGGCGGCCACCAGGGCCAGCGGCAGGAGGCCGTCCGTCACGAAGGGCGCAGCGATGGCCGTGCCGCCTGCAGCGGTCAGCAGGATGGCCAGCAATACCAGGGCCGAGCCGCGCGCCTCATTGCCATCGGATGCCAGTATGGCGCGGTAGAAGCCCGGCGGGCCGCGAAAGCCCAGACCCATATTTACCGGAATGAAGAGCACGGCCAGCATCAGGGGGTTCGACCCGCCGGCGAAAGCATAGGCGAGCAGCCCCAGAGTACCGCAGGCCGACAGGGCCGACCCGCCCGTGATCAGACGTTCCGCGCCCAGCTTGCCGGACAGCCAGCCCGCACTGTTGGCGCTGATCATGAAAAAGGCGATGCCTGTTACCTGCATGACGATGAAATCGCTCAGCGTACCGCCGAGGCCCTGCGTGATCACCACTGGGGCGCCGAACACGAAGGTCAGCAGCGCGCCCAGCGTGAAGGCTTGGCTCAGCGCATAGCGCAGATAGACCCGGTCACGCAGCAGCGGCAGATAGCTTGTCGAACCGTGCCGTGAGACCAGGGCCGGGAAGGCGTTGCGCCGCATGAGGATGAGGGCGCAGGCCGCCACACTGCCCGCGGCGAGCACGTGGAAACTCCCCTGCCAGCCCAGATGCTGCAGCAGCCACACACCCGCAACCGGTGCCAGGGCAGGAATGATCGCCTCGATACTGCCCAGAAGGCCGAGCGCATTCACGGCATCGCGTTCGGAAAAGAGGTGGCGGATCATGCCGGGGGCGAAGACGGCCGCTGCAGCACCGGCCGCGCCCTGAATGAAGCGCAGGCCGACGAGGATCTCCAGCGATGGGGCATGGGCGGCCAGCTGGGACAGCAGGGCATAGCTGGCCAGCGACAGCACCAGAAGGGAGCGCTGGTTGAACCGCGCGCCGAGTTCGCCGAACAGGACCAGACCGGCGCCCGCGCCCGCGACAAAGCTGGCGAGCACCATCTGCGCGAGGGCCGGGCCGCCGCCCAGGCTTTCAGGCAGGGCAGGGACGGCTGGCAGGACCAGATCGGTCCCCGCCAGGCCCAGCGTCGTGCTGACGAGCAGCAGAACGAAGACAAGGCGCCGTCGCGCGCGGGCATGTGGGTCGTCTGACATGGCGTGTCCCGTCGGTCGGTCTGGCAGAAGGCTGGAAAAGACCGGCACACCTATCCTGAAACCCGCAGTAACGGCCAGCGCAAAAAAGAAAGGGCGCAGATCTGAAATCTGCGCCCCTTGCCTGTCCGTATTTGCGGTCGCGGCTAGTTCGTGATCAGTGCGCGCACATCGGCCGTCGAGGCTTCCAGAGACGGTTCGTGCAGATACATCATGTGGCCGGCTTCGTAATAGGTGAAGCGGACGCGGTCCTGGTCGAAGCCGGGCTGGTTGAACATCAGCTCGGCGGCGAAGAAGGGCGTGGCCAGGTCGTAATAGCCCTGGGCGACCAGCACTTTGAGATCGGAGTTCTGGCGCATGGCGCGGGCGATCCACGGGGCGACATTGATGTAGTTATTGTTGCCTGAGCGGCCGGCATCCCAGTTCCAGCCGCGCACGCCGCCGATCACCGAATAGAATTCGGTCATGTCGACGCCCAGCGTGCGGGTGAAATAGTCCAGCATGGCGGCGGTATAGCTGCCATCGATGCCGTAGAAGCTGGGATCGGTTTCCGGATCCTCGCCGACACCGTCGACCTCGACACCGGTGAAGCGGGCGTCCAGACGGCCCACCGACACGCCTTCATCGCGCATCAGCTCGCGCTGGAAGCGGCGCAGCGAGACGCGCATATTGGCGCGGGTGAGGAAGTCTTCCGACAGGCCGGTAAAGCGCGACAGCTCGCGCACCACGCGGGCCTGGCGGTCGGCCGGCAGGGTCACGCCGTGCATCAGGGCCGGCATGTATTCCTCGATGGCGAAGGTGCGCGCCTCGGCCAGGAAGGCCTCGAGATCATTATTCCAGGCCGAGCGGTCGACCTGGTTGTGATACCAGGCGGTGGCGGCAAAGCCCGGCAGCAGGCCGACATAGCCGATATCATTGCCCTCGGACGTGTCGTCATAGCGGAAGTCCAGCACGGTCGAGATCAGGGCGACGCCATTGATCGCGACATCGTTATAGCTGCCTTCCAGCTGGTTCAGCAGCGAGCCGATACGCAGCGTGCCATAGCTTTCGCCCAAGAGGTATTTCGGTGAATTCCAGCGCCGGTGCTCGGTCAGCCAGATGCGGATGAACTGGGCCAGGCTTTCGCCATCCTCGTTGACGCCCCAGAAATCGTCGCCCTCGCTCTCGCCCAGCGGGCGGCTCCAGCCGGTGCCGACCGGATCGACGAAGACGAGATCGGCCACGTCGAGGATGGAATGCGTGTTCTCGACGATGTTGTAGGGCGCGGCGCCATCGTCCTGCGCATTCGGCAGGGCCACGCGCTGCGGGCCGAACATGCCCATGTGCAGCCACAGGCTGGCCGAACCCGGTCCGCCATTGAAGACGAAGGCAACCGGACGCGTGCGCGGGTCGGCATGGCCGTCGGCGATATAGGTGGTCGAGAAGATCGAGGCGGTCGGATTGCCGTCGGCATCGCGCAGATAGGTCTCGCCGGCGGTGACGGTGTAGCGCACGCGCGTGCCGTTGGCGTTGACCTGGCCGGTGCTCTCATAGACGCGCGGTTCGGGGATGTCGTCCCCGGAATTCTCCTGCGCCTGAACGGTGGTAGCCAGAAGCACCGCGCCCAGCGCGGCAGTCATCAAGCGGATCATGCCTGTCTCCCCAAATTTTCTCGCCGCGACCCTAAGCGCCAATCCGCCCGGCGGGAAGACCGGGTGTGCGGCGGTAATGTCGGGTGGGTGGAATCGCGCCTGTCCTCCCTCTCCCCCGGGGAGAGGGATCGAGGGAGAGGGGGGAGGCTCAGGCCGCGCGCGATCCGGCAATGCCGGGGCTTCCCCCTCATCCGCCCCTTCGGGGCACCTTCTCCCCGGGGGAGAAGGAGGAGGGTGTTCTCACTTCTGCTTCTTCTCCACCAGCAGCGTCTTCGGGCGGCGCTCGCGGGCGGTCTTGAAGAGCTGGAAGCTCTGGTTCACGAAATTGGTCACATCGACGATGGAGCGCATGAAGCTCTCCAGCTCCGGCGTCTTTTCCGCCTCGACCAGGCGCACCGGCGCAGCCGGATCGCCGCCCTCGAAGCGGACATAGAAGAGCGGTTCGCCGCGCTTGAGCACCAGATCCTTCTCCAGATCGTGCCATTCGAAGGCCCACATGTGCTGGCGCGGCCAGATATCGGCGGGGAAGCGGCCGCACAGCATCACGCCCGGCCGGGCCTGGGTCTCGTAATGCAGGAAGGGCGGGAACTGGTTGATGTAGAGCGGGTCGTCGGAAATGAAGACATAGGGCGTGACCAGCTGGATCATCGGCCGCTCGGGATGGCGCCACTCATTGGGCGGCGACAGGACGAGGATCTGCTGCAGACCGGCCGGGCGGGTCGAGGCCTGGTGGCCGTCGACATTGGTCAGCTGCAGCTGGCCCTGGGCATTGCGCACCATGCGCAGGCGCAGATCGACCGGGCAGGGGATGGCGAAATGCCGGCGGTCGAACTCGATCGCGGCGGGGCAGGACAGGGCCGACTTGGTCGTTGCCGGCCGCGGATGATCGAAACTCACCGGTTTCGGCGCGTCCCAGATCAGGCTCGTCTTGTCGTCCTTGAACAGCCAGCCGGCCTTGTAGACCCGGCGCGGCCCGCGATCCGCCTCATCCTGCATCCGGCGATAGAGTTTCACGAACATGCGGTCTGGCCCCCTCCGTCTTCACGCCCCGAAAGGCTAGGCCAAAGCCCGGCCGGTTGCGAGGCGGGTTTTCAGCATGCCCCGCCGATGCGGGCGATGGAAACGCCGCCGGAGAAACGCTATAGCGCTGGCATGAATTACCGCCACGCCTTCCATGCCGGAAACTTCGCCGACGTGCTCAAGCACTGCGTTCTCGCCCTGTGCTTGGAGCATCTCAAATCCAAACCCAAACCCTTCCGGGTGATCGACACCCATGCCGGGATCGGCGGCTATGACCTCGCCTCCAGCGAGGCCGAGCGCTCGCCGGAATGGAAGGACGGGATCGGCCGCCTGCTGAACGCCGACCTGCCCGAGGCCGCTGCGGAGGCGCTGGCGCCCTATCTCGACGTGGTGCGCGGGCTCAATCCGGACGGTATGCGTCACTATCCCGGCTCGCCGGAAATCTCCGCCCGGCTGTCCCGCGCCGACGATCGTATCCATCTGTGCGAGCTGCACGAAGCCGACGCGAAGACGCTGGATGACCGCTATCGCCGCGATGCGCGTGTGAAGGTGGAGCGGCGCGACGGCTACAAGGCGCTGAAAAGCCTGCTGCCGCCGAAGGAAAAGCGCGGCCTGGTGCTGATCGATCCGCCCTTCGAGGATCGCGACGAGCTGGCGCATATGGCGCAGGCCGTCACCGGCGCGTTCGGGCAATGGCCGACCGGCACCTATATCTTCTGGCGTTCGCTGAAGAATCTCTGGGCCGCCGACCGGTTCGACAATGGTCTCGCCGAATGGCTGATCGCCGAGAAGGGTATCGAGCCGGAGAAGATCCTGCGCGCCGACCTCTGGGTGCGCGACCTCGCCAGCGAGGGCAAGCTGGCCGGTGCCGGCGTCGTGGTCGTCAACCCGCCCTTCACGCTGGAGGAAAAACTCCTCGGCCTCATGCCCTGGCTCGCCGACACGCTGGCCCAGGGCGACGGATACGGCTGGCGCGTCGATGGCGGCCTGACCGACGAGGATGTCGAAGAAGGGCTGGACGAGTAACCAGCCTTCCTTCGTCCCTCCGGCTCTGCGTCAGTTCAGGCTTTGTGCGCGGCGCAGGGCAAGCAGCGTGCCGCCGGCGGCGAGTACAAGCATCCAGATCATCGCGATCAGGCCTGACAGCGGGATTGCCGGTTCGGTGAAGGCAAACTCCGGAATGCTGCGGGCTTCCTCGACTGTCAGCCGGTTGCGCCCGACCGTCGCGGGTCCGATCGCATCCAGCACGACATCCAGATGGGCACGGGCCTGCCGCCGGAAATCGGCCGAGCGGGCCGGCCCGGTCCCGGCAGAGGCCTGCAGGACCTGGTTCAGCATGATGGCGGGCGACAGGAATTGCAGCGCGCCGACCAGGCCGCGCTGCTGGGCCTGCTGTCCCTCGAACGCGTCGACGAGACCGCGTGTGCGGGTATTGATGTCGACATTGGCCAGATAGGAGGCGCGGTAGAAGCCGGGCACGGCCTCGTCCGGCGCATCGGCTTCGTCCGGATGCTCGGCCATGAAGATTTCCGCCCGTTCGGCCAGATTGCGCCGCGTCGCACCTTCCGCCAGCCGCGCCTCGGTGAGATAGCTCACACGCGAGGGGAGCGGGTAGAGCGCTTCGGCCGAGAAGCGCACGGTTGACGGCACGACCACGACCAGCAGCGCCCAGACGGTCACGGCGGCCAGCGCGCCGGTCGAGACTTGTCGGAAGGAGACGGCGACCAGCGCCGCCACGGCGCTCCAGAACACGGTGTAGATGGCCAGGCCCGCGATCCACACACTGGTGGCCGCGACCGGGGCATCGAGGAGGAGCGCGGCGACCAGGATGGCGATCGCCGGTATCGCAAAGGCCGGCAGCGCGACAGCGATGAGGCGGGCGATCAGGGTTTGTCCGGCTTGCCCGCCCTGGATCAGGAAGAGGCGGAAACGGCCGGCTTCGCGGTCGCGCGACAGCGCGTCGAAGGAGAGCAGGAGAAGCAGCAGCGGAAGGACGGCCACGACGACAAAGGCCAGGTCGAGACGTCCCGCACCCAGAGCCACCGGGCCTTCCACTTCATAGCGCCGGAACAGCGAGACCTCGCTGCGCCATCCGCTGATCAGGGCGGTGTGCGGCTGCATGGCTTCATTGCGGCCGGCCAGGGCCGCCAGCGGTCCCGGAGGCAGGGCCGCCAGGAAGGTGAGGCTCATCGGGCGCGCGGCATAGGGCGATATCTCTTCGCCGGCCTCTGCGCTTTCCAGATCCGCCATCCATTCGGACCGGTCGGTCAGAAGATCGGCGGGCACGTCGGCCAGCACGCTTTCGGCATGGCGTTGCCAGGTCACGCCATCGGTGACGGACCAGGCGATCAGCACGGCATAGAGGGCGAGGGCGGCGAGGCGGGGCGCCGGGCGCCACAGGGCGTTGAACTCGCGGGCGAGGTGAAAGCGCAGCATCACAGGCGCTCCTGTTTCATGGCCCGTCCGGACAGCTGGATGGCAAGGGTGAAGCCGGCCAGAAGCCAGACCAGAAGGGCAAGGGTCTCGATCCGGTAGCGCTCGAGAATCTCCAGCGTGGACACCGGTTCGGCCTGGAAGTCGGGGATCTGTTCCCAAAGCGCGCGGTCGGCGGTGTAGGCATATCCGCTCTCGCCGGCATTCATCATCATGTCGCGATTTAACTGCTCGATGATGCGGCGGCGATGGGCCTCGGCCTGCCGTGTGAAGCGCAGCTGGGCCGTCAGATCGGTCTCGGCAAGCCCGGAGGACAGGCGCTGCAGGGCCAGCACCGGCGAGGCGATCGCCAGATAGCGCAGCACCCGGTCCTGGGCCTCGTGGCGGGCATAAAGTTCGCCATAGAGACGGTCATAGACTTCGTTGGCGAATTCCTCATGGGCCTGGAGGACAAGGGCTTCGCGATCAAAGCCGAGATCCTCGAAGCGCGCGGCGCCGAACTCCTCCAGCACTTCGGCCTCATAGGCGGCGACGGCCGGCTCGCGGGCATCGCCGCTCCAGAAGGGCGACTGCGCTTCCAGCTGGATGGCGTTCTTCAGTTCCTGCTCATCGATATCGGGATGGAAGGACGCCGCAAGCTGTCCGCCGATCACGGGCAGGATCACCGAAACGCTGACCCAGAAACCGATCGCCAGCACAAAGGCGGCCGACTGGCTGCGCGAACGTGCCGAGATCGCGACGACGATCAGGGCAAAGCCGGTCAGGGCGCAAAGATAGGTGCCGGCAAGTGTGGCAATGCGCATGGCGCCGGCATCGAGATCGCCGCTGATCGCGCCGGGCAGCAGCACCGCCAGGAAGATCAGAAGGCACAGGCCTCCGACAGCCAGCAGAACCGCGCCGGTCTTGCCGGTGACAAAGCGGCCCGCGGAAAGCCCTGTCGCGGCGAGCGCGCGCAGCGTGCCGCGTTCACGTTCGCCCGCGACGGCCTGGAAGAGCAGGACAGTCAGGGCCAGCGTGCCGATCACCTGGATCACCCATGCCGCAGACAGGGTGGGGAAGGGGGTGGCGATGGCGGCATCCTCGGCGCGGCGCAGGGCGGCCGGGTTCTGGGTGTGGGCTTCCAGCCAGACCGCGGCGCCCGCAAAGTCGAACACGCCGGGGTCGAAAGCCGCCAGCGAGGGCGTCGGGCGGAAGGCATATCGCGCGAAGTGCGCGGCGCCATGGGGATTATTCTCGCCCTGCTCGACCCAGATTTCCCGGTCGGAGGCGGCCGCATGGGCGCGGGCGGCGGCGTCGCTGCGTGCCCGGTTCCACCCGTCCAGGCTGGCCGCACTGACCAGTACCAGCATCAGCGCAAACAGGACCAGAAAGCGCCGGTCGCGGAGAAATTCGCGAAACTCCTTGTGGATCAGCGTGCCGGTCATGACACCGCGTCCGCGTGCATGTGATCGAGATAGATCTGCTCGATCCGGTTGGCATCGACGCCGGCAGGAGCGATCGTTTCGACCAGTTTCCCGGACTTCATGATGCCGATCCGCGAAGCGCATTCCTTGGCGCGGAAAATGTCGTGCGTGGCCATCAGCACCGCACAGCCCGCCGCGCTGAAGGTTTTCAGCCGGGCGGTAAAATCGCTCGCGGCCTTGGGGTCGAGGCCCGACATCGGCTCGTCGAGCAGCAGGATCCGGGCCTGCTTGGCAAAGGCGATGGCGAGACCGACCTTCTGCCGCATACCCTTGGAATAGCCGCTGACCGGCCGGGATATCTGGTCTTCCGCGAGCCCGGCCTCGACCAGCAATTCCCGCAGCCGGGCGGACGACTGGCTGTGCCCCGAGAGTCGGTCGAAATAGGCGAGGTTCTCCAGCCCGGTCAGAGCCGGGTAGAGCGCCACATTCTCCGGAATATAGGCGATCAGGCGGCGGGCCTTCTCCGGCTCGCGGGCCGGATCTATCCCGTCGACGCGGACCGTGCCCTCATCGGGTTCGGCAAAGCCGAGAAAGAGGTTCAGCGTCGTCGTCTTGCCGGCGCCATTGGCGCCGAGCAGGCAGACGGTTTCTCCCGGTTCGACACGGAGATTGAGCGCGTCGAGCGCGGTGACGGTCCCGTAGCGCTTGGTGGCGCGGTCGGCGTGAAGCATGGCGAAATCCCTCCCCGGGCGGCCTCTAGAAGGCCGCCCTCAACGTGGCGCGAACCTGCCGGGGCGTGCCGGGCGTCGCATTGGTGGCAGCGGTGCGGGAACCGCCGAACAGATAGACATAGTCCTCGTCCAGAAGGTTGGTGACCGAGATGTCGATCCCCATGCCCTCGCGCGGCAGCGCGATGCGGGCCGAGGCGTTGAGCAGGCTGAAAGCGCCGCCGCTGACGCTGTTGTCGGCGGTGACGAAATAGTCGTCATACCATTCATAGGACGCGGTCAGGCTGAGCCAGCCGGCCGGCTGGTGGTTGATCTCGGCATAGACGATGTTCTCGGCCACGCCCTGCGGGGTCGTGCCGGACGGGTCGATGCCGCCGCCGGAACTGTCGACGATGAACGTATCCCACTCCGGATCGAGATGGGTGTAGTTGACCATCAACGAGGTGTCGGGGCCGGGCCGCCAGGTCACCGAGGCTTCAACGCCGCGGCTGGAATATTGCTGGCCGGTGGTTGCCAGGGTGGGCGGACCGCTTGGATCGGGATTGCTGACAAAGGCGCGGCGATCCTGCTGTTCCAGATAGAAGACGGCCGTCTCCCAGGAGAGCCCGCCATCGAAGGCCTCGCCTTTCCAGCCCAGCTCGTAGCTGTCGATCGTGGTCGGCCGCTCGATCCGGTCGTACTCTGCGGGGTTCCACTGCCAGATCGGGCCGAAATTGGAATTGAAGCCGCGGCCATAGCTCGCATAGAACAGGCCCGGACCGTAGTCGTAATCGAGCGAGGCCTTGGGCGAGAAGGCTCCGGCATCGCCTTCGGCGACGAGATCGACCGGCTGGCTTCCCACGATCGAGAAGCGCGTCTCGCGGTCGAACCAGTCATACCGGCCGCCCAGTGTCAGGGTCCAGCGGGCGTCCAGCTCGATCTCGTCCTGCACGAACACACCGTAGAACTGGTTCGTGGTGTCGGCCGCGGCCCGTGTCTCGCGCACGAAACAGGGGTGATCGCCATTGGTCACCTCGCCGGTCGAATAGTCGATCAGCACGGCGTAGAATTTGAACCCGCAGGCAAAATCGAACCCGTTCTGGCCGTACCAGATATCGCGCTCGTCCTGGGTGGCGTGTTCGGCACTGATACCGGCGACGATGGTGTGCCGGCCAGCGCGCCAGTTGGCGGTGGCTTCGGCGAAGAAGACATCCGACTGGTTGGGTGAGTCGAAGCCGTTGATGCCCATGATGGAATTGGCGGGATCGAACTCGAAATAATCGTAGAAATTCAGGTCCGCGCGCCCGTCATAGGTGCGGTACTGGGTGCGCAGGGTGAGATCCAGATTGTCGGAAACCCGGTGCGTCAGACGCCCGGCCAGCATCCAGCCGGTCAGGTTATTGCTCGGATTGCCATAGCCCAGAAAGGCGCTTTGACCGCCCGCCACGTCGACCAGCTGCCCGTCCGGCAGAGTCGGGATCGTGCTGGGCACTTCTGCGTCGCGGTCGAAATAGTTGAGATAGCCGGTGAAGTCCGTCTGCGGCGACAGCTCGGTCTCGGCCCGCAGGAAGAGGTTGGACGCCGTCCGTGCGCTGTTCTCGCGCCATCCCTTGAAACTCTCATGTGTCGCCGATGCCAGCAGCGAGCCGGCCGCGCCGGTGCGTTCCAGGGTGAAATTAGCGCGATAGAAATCGTCGCTGCCGATGGACAGGGCGACGCTCTGGCCGTTCTCGCGGGGCGCGCGGGTGATATAGTTCACCGCGCCGGCGATCGCGCCGCGGCCGTATAGGGCCGAGACCGGTCCCCGCACGATCTCGGCGCGGCTGACCGCGGCATAAGGAACCTCGAACAGCAGGACTTCCTCGTCCGGCCCGACGAAGGGAATACCGTCGACCATGGCGAGGAAGGTGTCATTGCCGTGATTGCCGGTGACGCCGCGGATGGAGATGAAGGGGAATTCGTCGCCATCGCCTTCGCCGCGGCGGAAATAGACGCCGGGCACGCCGCGGAATTCGTCCGTGCCATAGGTGAAGCCGCGCGCATTGAGCGCGTCGAAGTCCTGGACGGTAAGCGCAACCGGCGCATCCATCAGCGCGCGCTCGGTCCGGGTGCCCGTGACCACGACGACATCGGCGTCCTCAACGGCCTGGTCATTGGCCTCACGGCCCGTCTGCGCCAAGGCCCCGCCAGCCAGCATGACAGCCAGCGCCGCCACGGATCCGGTACGATACAGGAAACTCTTCACACGCCCCTCCGATTCGAAATGTGATAACATCACATATCCGGAGCAAGCGTCAGCGGCAAGAACCCGCGATGTGAAGGATCGGAAAGGTGGGGGAGGGGAGGGCTCGCGCTCTTCGCCAAGGGGCCGGGTCCGGGAAGTGGCGCAGGGCGAGGGCAGCCTGCAGCCCGGTTATGAACAGCCGCAAACGGTTTTCTTGGCGCTCAGGCTTGAAACGTTTCCGCACTTCCCCAACTTAGGCGCTCCACGCCATTTTGGCCTCCCTTATCCGGAAGGCGCCTTTCCGCATGTCTTCAATCATATCCATTTCGGGTCTCTCGAAGACCTATCAGGGCGGGTTTGCCGCGCTGAAATCCGTCGATCTTGAAATCGAGAAGGGCGAGATCTTTGCCCTTCTGGGCCCGAACGGGGCCGGCAAGACGACGATGATCGGCATTATCTGCGGTCTGGTCACGCCGACGACCGGCACGGTCACGGTCGATGGTCACGACATCCTGCGCGACTTCCGCCAGACGCGCTCGCGCATCGGCCTGGTGCCGCAGGAGATGTCGATCGACATGTTCGGCACGGTGAAGGCGGCGGTGTCGTTTTCGCGCGGCCTGTTCGGCAAGGCACCGGACCCGGCCTATGTCGAGCAGGTGCTGAAAGACCTGTCGCTGTGGGACAAGAAGGACTCCGAGATCCGCGCCCTGTCCGGCGGCATGAAGCGCCGGGTGATGATCGCCAAGGCGCTCGCCCACGAACCCGACATCCTCTTCCTCGACGAGCCCACGGCGGGCGTCGATGTCGAGCTGCGCCAGAGCATGTGGCAGGTCATCGGCCGGCTGCGCGAGCGCGGCGTCACCATCATCCTGACCACCCACTATATCGAGGAGGCCGAGCAGATGGCCGACCGGGTGGGGGTGATCAACAAGGGCGAGATCGTCGTGGTCGAGGAGACCGGCACGCTGATGCACAAGATGGGGCAAAAGCGTCTCACCCTGCAGCTGGCCGAACCGCTCACCGAACTGCCCGAGGCGTTGAAGGCCGACGGGCTGGCACTGGCGGCCGACGGTACGGCGCTGCATTTCGACTATGACACCCAGGCCGAACGCACCGGCATCACCACGCTGCTCGCCCGGCTCAACGAGGCCGGCCTGTCCGTGCGCGACCTGGAAACCAGCCAGAGCTCCCTCGAGGAGATCTTCGTCGGCCTGGTGGGAGGCAAGGCATGAATTTCCGCGCAATCGCAACCATCTACCACGCCGAGATGGCCCGCACCGGCCGCACGCTGATGCAGTCGGTGCTGGCGCCGGTGATCTCCACCTCGCTCTATTTCGTCGTCTTCGGCGCCGCCATCGGCTCGCGCATCGAGGAGATTGACGGGGTCGGCTATGGCGCCTTCATCGTGCCGGGCCTGGTGATGATGATGATCCTGATGCAGAGCGTCTCCAACGCCGCCATCGGCATCTATTTCCCCAAGTTTACCGGCACGGTCTACGAGATCCTCTCCGCCCCCGTCTCCGCCTTCGAGATCGTCATCGGCTATGTCGGGGCAGCGGCGACCAAATCGCTCATTCTCGGCGTGCTGGTACTGGCGACGGCCGCCTTCTTCGTGCCGCTGGAGGTGCAGCATCCGTTCGCGATGCTGGCCTTCCTGGTGCTGACTTCGGTGACCTTCTCGCTGTTCGGCTTCATCATCGGCATCTGGGCCGACAATTTCGAACAGCTCAACATCGTACCGATGCTGATCGTCACGCCGCTGACCTTCCTGGGCGGCAGTTTCTACTCGATCTCCGTCCTGCCGCCCTTCTGGCAGACGGTCACCCTGTTCAATCCGGTCGTCTATCTGATCTCCGGTTTCCGCTGGAGCTTCTATGGCGTGTCCGATGTCGATGTCGGGATCAGCCTCGTGGCGATCCTCGGCTTCTTCCTGGCGTGCCTGGCGATCGCCTGGTGGATGTTCCGCACCGGCTATCGTCTGAAGAATTAGGGGATGCATTATGTCACACCGGTATCACATCTATGATGTCTTTACGGAGCACCAACTGGCGGGAAATCCACTCGCTGTGGTGTTCGGCGCAGACGATCTGGACGAGCCTGCGATGCAGGCCATCGCCGCCGAGTTCAACCTCTCCGAGACCGTCTTTATCACCGAGCCGCGGGGCCGGGATGCCGACTGGGGCCTGCGCATTTTCACGCCCAAGACCGAACTGCCTTTCGCCGGTCACCCGACCGTGGGCGCGACGGTCGCGCTGACGCTGGAAAGCGGTGCGAAAGCGGGCGATGTACGCCGCTTCGTGCTGGAGGAAACCGTGGGCGATGTCACGGCTGACGGCCGCTGCAACGGGCCGCAGCACGGCTCCGCCCGCTTCTTTGCACCGCGCCTGCCCGAACGGGTCGGCGAACTGCCGGACTTCGCACGGATTGCCGAAAGCCTGGGATTGAAGCCCGGTGACCTGATGGACACCGCCGTGACGGGCGGCGTGTGGACGGCAGGCGTTCCCTACGCCGTGGTGCCGCTGCGCAATGGTGAGGCGCTGCAGTCGATTACGCTCGATCCGGCAGCCCTGTCGGACCTGTTCGAGGCGGGCGTGCTGTGCGTGGTCAAGGCGAGCGAGACCGAGCACACGACGGACTGGCGCATGCGCATGTTCGCACCGCATCTCGGCCTGCTCGAAGACCCGGCGACCGGCAGCGCTGCAGCCGCTTTCGCCGGCCTGATCGCCGAACAGGGCGGGCTGGGCGACGGCGAACATTCGGTCAGCCTCTATCAGGGCGTCGAGATGGGCCGGCCCAGCCATATCCGCCTGCGCCTGCGCATCGAGGCCTCACGGCTCACCGAGCTGATGATCGGCGGCGATGCGGTGAAAGTCGCCGAGGGCACCCTGCTGCTCGATCAGTAGGCGTCTTCGCCCTCATCCCACCAGGGATACCAGGGCGGCATGTCTTTCGAGACGCGCAGCGGGAAGTCAGGCTGGCGTTTTTCCAGGAAGGACATCACACCTTCCTTCGCGTCGGCGCCCATTCCGGCATGGAGAATGCCCTGGGTCTCGATCCGGTGAGCATCCATCGGATGCCCGGAGCCCAGCATCCGCCAGGCCATGCGGCGCATCAGCGAGACCGAGACCGGGGCGCACTTGTCGGCAATCAGACGGGCCCGCTCGCGCGCTTCGGCCATCAGGTCTTCCGCCGGCACGACCCGGGCCACCAGCCCGCTCTCGAAGGCTTCGGCGGCGTTGAAGGTCCGCCCGGTCAGCCCCCAGTCCATCGCGGTGGAAATCCCCACCACGCGCGGCAGGAACCAGCTGGCGCAACCGTCCCAGACAATGCCGCGCTTGGCGAAGGGATAGGCGAATTTCGCCTCCATCGAGGCCAGCCGGATATCCATCGGCAGGATCATCGTCGCCCCGATGCCGACCGCAGCGCCATTGATGGCGCCGATCACTGGCTTGACGCTGTCCCAGATGCGCAGGTTCAGCTTGCCGCCCTTGTCGCGCCATTTGGGATCTTCCGGATCGAATTCCCCGCTCTGGGTTTCGTCGGCGACCCGGTTGAACGTGTCCGCGCCGGTCGAGAGGTCTGCGCCCGCACAGAAAGCCGGGGACTCGCCGGTGACGATGACCGCGCGGACATTGTCGTCGGCATCGGCTTCGTCAAAGGCGGCGATGATCTCCTCACCCATTTCCAGGGTGAAGGCATTGAGCCGGTGCGGCCGGTGCAGCGTGATCGTCGCGATCTGCTCGTCGACCGCATAGCGGATGGTCTCGAATGACATGGACGTCCTCCCTCTTGCCGCCCAGAATGACCGGCCGGGGCGGGCAGGGCTAGTCTTCCCAGTCCTCGACCACTGCAAACAGCTTGCGGCGCTCGGTGATGTAGACAATCACCAGCGCGATCGCCGACATCATCGCCTGGCCGGCAATCAGCGGCACCGGCGTGCCGTCATAGAGATGGCCGATATAGCCGCCGATCGCCGCGCCCACCACGCCTGTCACGAAGCCGTAGGCGGCCGAGGCCGTACCGGCGATATGGCCGACCGGCTCCATCGCCAGGGCCGAGAAATTGGCCGCGATCAGCCCCATGAAGGCCATCGCCGAGGCGAGCAGCACCAGGAAGACATAGAGATTGTCGACGCCCGACATCAGGATGATCGTGTGCGCGATGCTGATCACGGTAAAGGCGACGAGGGCGCCATGCGACAGACGCCGCTGACCCACCCGCATCACCAGCCGGGAATTGGCATAGCTGGTCACACCGATCCCGCCCGCAATCGCCGCGAAGGCGAGGGGGAAATGGGCGTCGGACAGGCCGAAATGGTCGACGAAGACCTGTTGCGACGTGCCCAGGAAGCCGTAGAGCCCGCCGAAGAAGGGCATGGCCGCCAGCGTATAGCCGACCATCAGCCGGTGACGGGTGGTCTCCATGAAGGTCGATATCGTCGACTTCAGGCGCAACGGTACCCGATATTCCGGATGCAGGGTTTCCGGCAGGCGCAGCTGCAGCCAGGCGATCAGGCCGATGCCGAACAGGATCAGGAAGCCGAAGATCCAGCGCCAGGGGGCGAAGGTCAGGATGATCTGGCCCAGCGTCGGGGCCAGTACCGGCACCGCCATGAAGGCGGTCATCACCATCGACATCACTTCGGCCATGCGCCGGCCGGAGGTGAGGTCGCGGGCGATGGCCACGCCGATCACGCGGCAGGCCGCGGCCGCGGCGCCCTGGAAGAAGCGGGCGACCAGCAGCAGGCTGTAGGAGGGCGAAGCCGTGCAGACAATCGTCATCAGGATGAAGAAGACCAGCGACCAGATGATCACCGGCTTGCGGCCGAACCGGTCCGACAGCGGGCCGTAGAACAGCTGGGCTGCGCCGAAGCCGGCCAGATAGCTGGTGATCACGAATTGCTGGTCGTTTGCCTGCGCCACGCCGAGGTCGCCGGCAATATCGTCCAGCGCCGGCAGCATCATGTCGATCGCCAGGGCCACGACAGAGGTCATCGCCACCAGGAGCGCAACCAGTTCGAACAGCGGAAGCGGCAGCGTCTCGCCCGCCGGGCGTCTCGGTGAAGTCATGGCGGTCTCCGGGGATCGGGCGCAGAAAAGCGCACACCCTCACATGCGACTTGCGGCCTGAAAGTGCAAGTCGTGCGCATGCATGTCTGACCGGCTTATTCGTATGGCGAATAGAAAAGCTGCAGCTGGAAGCTTTTGGCGATCCGGTTCGCCCGGTCGAGGAAAGCGGCCTTGGCCGCCTCGCTCGCACCGATCTCGTCAAGCGTCTGCTCGAACAGGCCGAGCCAGCGGGCAAAGTGCTCCGGCGCGATATCGGGCTTGAGCTTCACATGCGCCGGCATGGGCCGTCCGGAATAGCCGCCATCATGGAAGACAATGGCGGACCAGAAGCGCTTCATCGTGTCCAGATGCGGCTCCCAGCTGTCGCCGATCGCCTTCTCGAAGATCGGACCGAGATCCGCATCGGCACGGACATGTCCGTAGAAGGTATCGACCAGATCGGAGACGGTCTGGGCGGTGATGCCCATGGCGGCCGCTTCGGCGCGGGCCGCCTCGCGGGCCTCGGTGGCGCGGAGAGAATAGTTCGCAGACATGACGCCTCACTTAGGCAGCCCGGCGTCCGATTGCGATGCGGTGGTCTGACGCAGATCAGACGTTGAAGCGGAAATGCATCACATCGCCGTCCTTGACGATGTATTCCTTGCCTTCCGCCCGCATCTTGCCGGCTTCCTTGGCCGCGCTCTCACCGCCGCAGGCAACGAAATCCTCGTAGGGGATCGTCTCTGCGCGGATAAAACCCTTCTCGAAATCGCCGTGGATGACGCCGGCGGCCTGCGGCGCGGTCCAGCCCTCGCGGATCGTCCAGGCGCGCGCTTCCTTGGGGCCGACCGTGAAATAGGTCTGCAGGTCCAGGAGTTTGTAGCCGGTGTGGATCAGGCGATCGAGACCGGCCTCTTCCAGACCCAGCGTCTCGAGATATTCCGCGCGCTCCTCGTCTTCCAGCAGGGCCAGTTCGCTCTCGATCTTGGCCGAGATCACGACCGCTTCGGCGCCTTCTTCCTCGGCGCGCTTGAAGACGAGTTCGGAATAGGCATTGCCGGTGGCGGCGGAGTCTTCATCGACATTGGCGATGAACAGGACGGGCTTGGTGGTCAGCAGCTGCAGGCCACGCCAGGCCTTGCGCTCTTCCTTGGGCACGTCGGCAAAGCGCGCCGGGCGGCCATTGTTCAGCTGTTCCAGAGCGAGGTCGATCAGGGACAGGGCGGCCTTGGCTTCCTTGTCGCCGGTCTTGGCCCTCTTTTCCAGATTGGCGCGGCGCTTTTCCAGGCTTTCCAGGTCGGCGAGCATCAGCTCGGTCTCGACCGTTTCCAGATCGGCGAGCGGGTCGATCTTGTTGGCGACATGGGTGACGTCGTCATCGTCGAAACAGCGCAGCACATAGGCGATGGCATCGGTCTCGCGGATATTCGCGAGGAACTGGTTGCCCAGGCCTTCCCCCTTGGAGGCGCCGGCCACAAGACCCGCGATATCGACGAAATTCATCCTTGCCGGGATGATTTCCTTGGACCCGGCGATCTCGGCCAGCTTCTTCAGGCGCGGTTCCGGCACGGCGACATCGCCGACATTCGGCTCGATCGTGCAGAAGGGATAATTCGCCGCCTGCGCCGCCGCCGTCTGGGTGAGGGCGTTGAACAGGGTCGACTTGCCGACATTCGGCAGGCCGACGATGCCGCATTTGAATCCCATGATGGATGTCCCTTGCTGGTCCGAGCGCGCCTTATAAGAAGAATGGGCCGCGGGGTCGACTGTCGTGTCAGTGGGGGCTAGGCATCGTCCGGCCGGCCGCGCTTCACCGGCTCCGGCGCAGGAGCCTTGTGCGTCACGCGGGTCTGGAAGGCGTCGAATTCGCCCTTGGCCAGCAGGTCGAGACTGTCCGCGATGGCGTCGAGGAGGTCGATCAGCCAGTCTTCCTCGGCCTTGGCGAAGTCGGACAGGACGTAGCCGGTGACCCGGCCCTTGTCGCCGGGATGGCCGATGCCGATGCGGGCGCGGCGGAAGTCCGGACCGATCTGGGCGGTGATCGACTTGATGCCGTTATTGCCAGCCGCACCGCCGCCGGTCTTCATGCGGAACTTGCCGGGCGCCAGGTCCAGCTCGTCATGGAAGACGACGACATTCTCCGGCGCGACCCTGTAGAAGTTCGCGGCCTCGCCGACGGCGTGTCCGGAATTGTTGTAGAAGGTCTGCGGCTTGAGCAGGAGCAGCTTCTGAGAGCCGACCACCAGTTCGCAGGCCTGGCTCTGGAAGCGCTTGCGCCAGGGGCCGGCGCTCCAAGCGTTCGCGATCACGTCCAGCGCCATGAAGCCGACATTGTGGCGGTTACGCAGGTATTTCGGTTCGTAATTGCCGAGGCCGGCGAGGATCATCATCGGCGTCTGCTCCCGTCATTGCGCAGGCCGGATATGAAATCAGCGAAGCCGGGCCCGGCTTCGCTGATTGTACGCTCCAGAAATGTCGCGGCGAGTGATTACTCGTCGTCGCTCTTCTGGTTGATGACTTCCGGCTCGGCCGGGGTCTCGTCTTCTTCGTCCGTTTCCGGCGTCAGCACGGCGCGCGAACCCTGCAGGGTGGCGACGGTGAAGTCACGGTCGGTGATGGTGGAGGTCACACCCTTCGGCAGCGGGATGGCCGAAATGTGGATGGAGTCGCCGATGTCCAGGCCGCTCAGGTCGGCTTCGATGGCTTCCGGGATCGCGCCGGCCGGGCAGTTCAGCTCGACCACGTGGCGGACCACATTCAGCACGCCGCCGCGCTTCAGGCCCGGGCACTTCTCTTCATTGATGAAGTGGACGGTGACTTCCACGTCGATCCGGGTCTTTTCGGTCACGCGGAACAGGTCGATATGCATCGGGGCATCGGAGACCGGGTGGAACTGGATGTCGCGGGCGATGACCTTCTGGCGCTTGCCGTCGTGCTCCAGCTCCATCATGTGAGAGATGAACTGGCCGGTCAGCAGGGCCTTGCGGATCTCGTTACCGCGCAGGTTGATGGAAACCGGATCCTGGTCGCCGCCATAGAGGACGCCCGGGACCAGATCTTCACGGCGCGCCGCGCGGGCTGCGCCCTTGCCGGTGCCTTCACGAACGTCGACGTTGAGAACGATGTTGGAGCTCATCGGTCCTGTTCCTTAAATGCAAACGCCGCCTCCAGCCGGATTAGGGCGGGCGGCGATCTGTCATGGCCTCGTGCCACAGTGTTATTTCGAGCGGCGGGCTATAACCGATCCACAAGCGCCGCGCAACCGCGACGGCAGGGAAGAGTCAGCGGCTCAGACAATCTACCACGGTGTGAACCGCAAACTGTCTGCATGGGTGGTTTGCACCTCTGCCCACTGTTCCGGCGTGAAACCGATTGGCGCCCCATGCAGGAAGATGTGGTCGTATCCGTCGACCACATTATTGCCGTCGCAGTCCCGGCCGCTGACGATTGACGACATCGCGTCAACGAGGTCGCGGCCGGAGGCAGCTTCGGCGGCACCTGCCGCGTCTCTCACAGCGTCGGCATCTGCGAGGCCGATGAACCGGTCAACACGAGCAACAACGCCTGTTTGCCGGTCGCGGTAATAGAAGATTCCGTTGCTCGCAGCCGGGCACGCGGACTCTGCCGGGGATACACCGGAAGCGTGTTCCTGTTCGGAGTCCTGAGACGCCCATGCATCCTGCAGGATGCCGCCGCAAAGAAGCCCAACGGCCCCCAGCAATAAGGTCCGCACAACCGCCACCCGTTTCAACCATCAGTGGAAAATAGTGTATGGGTGGCCTTTGATTGTGTCAATCGAACAGCTTGGAGACCGACTCGTCATTGGCGATCCGGCGGATCGCTTCGCCGAGCAGCGGGGCGACAGAAAGGCGGCGCACCTTTTCGGTCTGGGTGGAGTTGGGCGGCACGACGATGGAATCGGTGACGACCAGTTCGCGCAGCTGCGACTTGGCCACCCGGCCCTGGGCGTCCTTGGAGAGAACGCCGTGGGTGACATAGGCGGACACCTCGGTCGCGCCTTTGGCCAGCAGCGCGTCGGCGGCGTTGACCAGCGTGCCGCCCGAATCGCACATATCGTCGAACAGGATGCAGCGGCGGCCTTCGACTTCGCCGATAATGTTCATCACTTCGGCGACGCCGGCCTTGGGGCGGCGCTTGTCGACGATGGCGATCTCTGCATCGAGCAGCTTGGCCAGCGCCCGGGCGCGCACCACACCGCCGACATCCGGCGAGACGATCAGCAGATTGTCGGTCTGGTAGCGGCGGCGGATATCATCCTCCATCACCTTGGTGGCGAAGAGATTGTCCGTCGGGATGTCGAAGAAGCCCTGGATCTGGCCGGCGTGCAGGTCGACCGTGAGAACGCGGTCGGCGCCGGCCTTGGCGATCAGATTGGCGACCAGCTTGGCGGAAATCGGCGTGCGGCCGCCGGTCTTCCGGTCCTGCCGGGCATAGCCGAAATAGGGGATGACCGCCGTGATCCGCCGCGCACTGGCACGCACCAGCGCGTCGATGCAGATCAGCAGTTCCATCAGATGGTCATTGGCCGGCGAGGAGGTCGACTGGATGACGAAGACGTCTTCGCCCCGCACATTCTCGTCGATCCGCACGAAGATCTCGCCATCGGCGAAGCGTTCGATCTCGCTCGCGCACAGGGGCGCATCCAGATAATCGGCAATCGCTCTGGCCAACTCGCGATTGGCCGTTCCCGACATCAGTTTCATGGCTGGTGGTCCCCGGCAGTCACACTCGCGCGCTGATTAACAGAGGCAGGCCGGGGATTGAAGCTGAAATGATCAGCGTGCGGTGAATCCCGGCGGGGCCGGCAGGCCGTCCGCGTCGAGGCAGACGAGTTTGAACAGCGTGCCCATCTGCTCCGGATCGGTCAGCCGCCAGACCTGGCGGGCGAAGACCGCGCGCTTGTCCGGCGCCGCCTGGCACAGCGCGGCGGCACGCGCCTCCAGCCCCAGTCCGATGAGGAAATCGCCCTGGGTCACCGGACCGCTGACGGCCAGTCTCGCAGCGCGGGCAGCGGCAGCGAGGCTTTCGAAATCGACACGGGCGGTGAGGTCGGCCGTACCCGGGGCCTCCAGCGGCGGTACTTTCTTATGAGCCTTGACGGCCTGCAGCGTATCGCCGGTCTCGCTTGTGGCGGGACCGTAGTCGATGAAGAGCGCGCGGCCGGGCGCATCGGCAAAGCGGGCGGCCAGCGCGTCGACGACCTGGCGGTCGCCGGGCCGCAATTCGACCAGGCTGTCTTCCGGCGCGCCGCGCAGGCGGTCGGGGATGAGGTTTGCATCGGCGCCCAGCGGCGGGCCGAGCACGAAGACAAAGACCGCGTCCGCGTCCAGCCCGATCATCCGCTCATGCCAGTCATCGCCGCGGCGGATGGCCTGGCGCACGGGCAGGCAGTCCAGGAATTCATTGCCCAGCACGATGGCCGGCCCCGGCGGCACGCTTTCCAGCCGGTCGACCCAGCGGATCTGCGCGCCGGTCGGGCCCAGCGTCTGTGCCTGCACGGCCTTCAGCGCGGCCGAAGCCTCTATCAGCACCACATGGGCGGCATCCATGAAGCCGGGCACTGTGCGGGCGGCGCGCAACGCATCGGCCATCATCGTGCCGCGGCCGGGGCCCAGCTCGACGAGCTGGAAGGCCGCAGGCTTGCCCATGTCCATCCAGGACTGTGCCGCCCACAGCCCCATCAGCTCGCCGAACATCTGGCTGATTTCCGGTGCGGTGATGAAATCCGCGCCGGCGCCGATCGGATCCTTGGTGGCGTAGTAGCCGTCGCGCGGATCGAACAGCGCTTCGGTCATGAAGGCGGCGATGGACATCGGACCCGTCTGGCGGATCCGGTCGCGCAGGCGGTCGGCAATCATGGCTCAGGCCCTGGCGGCAGCGGCGGGTTTGAGGGCGCGGTGGATCAGCCAGATACCGGCGGCAATCATCGGCAGCGAGAGCAGCATGCCCATGGTGACATAGCCGCGCAGGGCTTCGGGCATGTGGGCATCCGGCTCGCGTACGGTCTCCAGCAGGGCCCGGAACAGGCCGTAGCTCAGCAGGAAGAGACCGGCATTGAGACCCGGCTTTTCCAGCGAGCGGAATTTCCAGGTCGCGATATTGACGATGGCAAACAGGGCCAGGCCTTCCAAGGCTGCTTCATAAAGCTGGCTGGGATGACGCGGCGTGCACAAGGGGTCGGTGGCAAAGCGCATGCCCCAGGGCAGTTCGGTCGGCCGGCCCCACAGCTCGCCATTGATGAAGTTGGCCAGCCGGCCGAAGAACAGACCGATCGGCGTTACTACCGCGGCCGCATCGGCGATGCGCATCAGGTCCAGCTTTTCCCGGCGGGCAAAGATGAAGAGCGCCAGCGAGACACCGATCAGCCCGCCATGGAAGGCCATGCCGCCATCGGTGATGCCGAAGATGATGTCCTGCGGGCGCTCCCAGATCATGTCGGGCATGTAGAAGATGACATAGCCCAGCCGTCCACCGACGATGACGCCCAGCGTGGCCCAGATCAGAAGATCGTCTACCTGCGCCTCCGAGAAGGGCGCCTCGGGCTTCTTCGTGCCGGCCGGATGCCAGATCTGCGGCCGCCGGGCGAGGGCGATCATGTAGCGCCAGCCGAGCAGCAGGCCGGCGATATAGGCCAGCGCGTACCAGCGCAGATCGAAGCGCAATTCCATGCCGAACAGGTCGAACGGGCCGATCGTGAACAGGATGGGGTCGATCAGGTCGAAGCTGGGCGGACAGAATTCCATGAATGACTCAGCGGGTTGCGGGTGGCACATGCAGATGTGACGGATCGGCGCGTTGCGCTTTTCCGCCATGGGCCGCATATAGGTGGCCGTTCGTCACTCTAATGGCTTTCTTTGATGCAAACGCGCAACCCGCTTCTGAATGATTTTGCCGATCTGATGACCGACGCCTTCGGCGCCGCACAGGCGATGGGCGAGGAGGCACGCGCCGTTTTCCGGGCGCGTGCGGATCGCATGATCGCCGACATGGATCTGGTGAGCCGCGAGGAATTCGACGCCGTTAAGGCGGCACTCGACGATTCGCGGGCCGAGATCGACGCGCTGAAAGCCCGTATCGAGGCGCTGGAAACGCCGGCCAAGCCGAAGGCGGCCAGCCGCGCGAAGAAGCCGGCCACCAAGGCCCGCGCGCCGAAATCCACGAACTGACACGGCTGTACACGCCGCTTTTTATTGCGCCTGACGCAGCGCGGTCATACCGTCCATGCACGGTGTGACTCGCAGCGCAGACGAAGGAACGTACTCCATGGACCTCCTGTCAGATGAATTCGCACCCTCTGTCACCGACCCGCTCGACGCGGTCGAACAGGCGGTTATTGCCGAGCAATATCCTTACGACCGCGACGAGATGGGCGAGCTGCACCTGACAGCTTCCGGTGCCTGGCGCGATCACCAGATCTGGTTCGCCTGGCGTGAAGAACTCGAGGCGCTGCACATCTGCGCCAGCCTCGACCTGAAAGTGCCGACCAACAAGTTCCGCGATGTCTGCGAACTGGTGGCGCGCCTGAACGAGAAACTGTGGCTGGGCCATTTCGACGTCTGGTTCGAGGACGGCTCGATCGTCTACCGCCACGCCCTGTCCCTGCCCAATGGCGAGACCGTGTCGCCGGCGCAGGCCGCTGCGATGATTTCGGCCGCGCGCGAAGCGGGCGAGCGTTTCTATCCGGCCTTCCACTTCCTGGTCTGGGGCGGAAAGAATGTCGAGGAGGCGGCCGCGGCCGCCATGTTCGAAACGGCAGGTGAGGCCTGAGGCGCACCATGTCGAAGATTGAGAAGATTGCCCTCATCGGCGGTGGCCATATGGGCGGTGCCCTCGCCGCCGCCTGGCTGCGTGGTGGCAAGCGCGCCAAGGTCGCAGCCGAAAACCTCATCGTGGTCGACCCGTCGCCGGGCGAAACCATTCAGGCACTCGCCGAGAAGCACGATTTCACGATCAGCGAAGTGCTGAGCCTGGAACAGGCCGAGCGCGCCGATCTCGTCGTTCTGGCTATCAAGGTGCAGGTCGCCGATACCGTTGCCGCGCATCTCAACCAGGTCATGCGCGACGACACCGCGCTACTCTCCACCATTGCCGGCGTGTCGCTGAACCGCCTGGCACTGGCCTTTGGCGACCGGCCGATCATGCGCGCCATTCCCAATACCGCCTCGGAAATCGGGGCCGGCGTGACGGTGTGCGTGGCCAACGAGGCCGGCGATGCGCTGGAAGCTGAAATCACGCGCCTGCTCAAGGGCGCGGGCAGTGTGGAATGGGTGCATGACGAACGCCTGATCGGTGCCGTTGGTGCCGTGTCCGGGGCCGGTCCGGCCTATGTCTTCCTGCTCGCCGAAGCCCTTGCAGGCGCCGGCGTGGCCGAAGGCCTGCCGCGCGATCTGGCCGAACGCCTGGCACGCGAAACGATCGTGGGCGCCGGCGCGCTGCTTGCCTCGTCGAAAAAGTCGCCGCAGGAATTGCGCCGGGCTGTCACGCCGGTCGGGGGCACAACCCAGGCTGCGCTCGATGTCCTGATGGGCGGCGGCGGCGGTCTGCCCGAGCTTGTCCGCCAGGCCGTTGCCGCGGCCGAGCGCCGCTCCCGCCAGCTCGCCGCCAATAGCGGCAATGGCGGTCGCGAGCGCTAGGGGGGCGTCTCAACTGGTCGGAACAGGTTAGCCCGGCAGGCTGATCACAGCCTTCAATCCACCCAGCTCGCTTTCGCCCAGGCGGATGTCGCCGCCGTGATTGCGGGCCACGTCGCGGGCGATGGCAAGACCGAGGCCGACGCCCTTGCGGTTCTGGTTGCGGCTTTCATCCAGCCGGTTGAAGGGTTTGAGCGCCTCTTCATACTGATCCGGCGGAATACCCGGACCGTCATCCTCGACCACGATCTCGACCCGTGACCCGGCCCGCCGCACGGTGACGCGCGCCTTCTTGCCGAAGGCGAGGGCGTTCGAGATCAGATTGGCGAGCGAGCGTTTCACGGTGCCAGCGCGGATATCGCTTTCGATAGCGCCATCGGCGAGAAACTCGATATCACCGCCCTGGCGCACGGCCGCATCCACGGTTTCCCGGGCCAGTTCGACCAGGTCGCTGCGGGCCGTCTCCTCGCTTGCCTGGCCGCGGGCGAAGTCGAGATACTCGTCCAGCATCTCCTCCATCTCCGCAATGTCCTTCTTGGCGTCTTCACGCTCGGGGCTTGCCGGCATAAGGGCCAGTTGCAGTTTCAGCCGGGTCAGCGGTGTGCGCAGGTCATGGCTGACCCCGGCCAGCAGCGCCGTGCGCTGTTCCAGGTGGCGGCGGATACGGGCGCGCATTTCCAGGAAGGCATGGGCGGCCTGACGCACTTCGGTCGCGCCGGCCGGGCGGAAATGATCGACATCCTGGCCGCGGCCGAATTGTTCCGCCGCGTCGGCGAGCCGGCGGATCGGCTTGACCTGGTTGCGGATGAAGACGATCGAGACGGCCGTCAGCAGGGTCGTCGCGCCGATGATCCACAACAGGAAGATATGCCCCGTGGTGGCAAACACCCGTTCGCGCAGGGCGATATAGCGCAAAACGCCGCCCTCCACCTCGACCCGCACATCGACATAGCTGGGATAGCGCGTGGTATCGAACCAGAAATCATTGTCGATCTGCGCCGACAGGGCGCTGCGCAGGGTGCGGTCCAGCGTGCGGAAGAAGGAAGAGCGCCGCGAGGTGGGCAGGGTCTCGCCGGGGCGGAAATCGACCGAAAGCCGCATCGTTTCATAGGCCATCTCGGCATGGCGCTCGAAGGCGGCGGGCGTTTCCTGGTCGGATTCATAAAGCGCCGTCATCATGGCGATATCGCCGGCCACGCCTTCCGACAGGCGGCTGGTCACCGTCTCCCAGTGCTCCTCGAAGAAGGACCACGCCACGGCGACCTGCATCAGCGCCACCGGCAGGACGATGATCAGCAGGGTGCGGGCAAACAGCCCCTTGGGCAGATAACGGCGCATCAGGCCCATGGCGGTATGCCTTTCTGCGTCAACCCGGCCGGATAGTGTGCACAGTCGCGGCTCAGCCCTCCCTCTCCCTTGGGAGAGGGCCGGGGAGAGGGGGAAGACACAGCCATCGCCTCCTCCGGCGCCAGCGGGATGTCCCCCTCATCCGCCCTTCTGGCACCTTCTCCCCGGGGAGAAGGTGTTGGCAAGAGCCCCGGTTGAAAAAGCCATTTGCCCACGAGGCTCAGTCCTCGAAAATCGGATCGGCCACGAGGCGATAGCCTTCGCCGCGGACGGTCTGCAGGTGGAGCGGTTCCTTGGGGTCGGTCTCGATCTTGCGCCGAAGGCGCGTCACCTGGACGTCGACGGCGCGCTCACCGCCGCCGGTGCGCTCGGACAGGGACAGCCGCGAGACGGTCTGTCCGGCTGACGCGGCCAGTGCCGCCAGCAGGGCCGCTTCGCCGCCGGTCAGCCGGACCGGTTCGCCGCGCCGGCTCAGGCTTTCCCGGCCGATATCGAAATGCCAGTCGCCGAAAGCGACCTGCCGGATCGCTGCCGTCACCGGCCGTGCCCGCCGCAGGATGGCATTGATCCGCAGGACCAGTTCTTCCGGCTCGAAGGGTTTGGCGAGATAGTCGTCCGCGCCCAGCGACAGCCCCTTGATACGGTCCTCGGCCTCGCCACGCGCGGTGAGCAGCAGGATGGGCGTATCGCCCCGCTGGCGCACGGCTTCGGTCATCTCGAACCCGTTCATGCCCGGCATCATCACATCCAGCACCAGCAAGTCGAAGGCGAGAGAGTTCAGTGTCGACAGGGCCTTGGCGGCATTCGGCGCCGTGGAGACGCGGAAGCCGCGTTCCTGGAGGTAGCGCTTGAGAAGGGTCCTGATCCGGTCGTCATCGTCGACGACGAGAATATGGGCATCACCACCGGCCAGCTCTGCCATGCCGTCTCCTGATCTGTGTCCTGTCCAGAATGGCCTGTGCCGCCGCGCGGCTCAAGTTCAGGCCTGCGGCTTGCGGCGCAGATAGCCCAGCCCCGTCGCCAGGCTCATGGCGGCGGTCAGCCAGACGGCGATGATCCAGCCTTCCACAACCCACAGCACGGTATGGATGCCGGCGATGGCCGCAATGAGGGGAAAGGCCGTCACGACCATGGCGATGGCGGTTTTCAGCTTGGCCGAAGCGGAAACGGGCAAGGCCGGTTCCGGCCCGCCGCGGCCCACCATCCGTGTGAGCGTGATGACGGCGTCGCGCAGCACGATGGCAGCGACCGGCACGGCCAGCGTCACAGGGCTGCCCAGGATCATCGTGTAGACCAGCAGATAGGCATCGACGAGCAGTTTGTCGGCGATCGGGTCGAGCACCGAGCCCAGGCGGGATTCGGCCGACAGGCGCCGGGCGAGCCAGCCGTCCAGCCAGTCGCTGATCGCTGCAACAATAAAGGCGGCGATGGCAAAGGCGCCAAGTGTCCGCGCGGCGACCGAGGCATCGCCCAGCCACAGCGGGACATTGTAATCGATCGACCAGAAATAGGATTGCCACAAGGCCCAGGCGCCGCCGATGGCCAGCACGATGCGCAAGACGGTGATGATGTTCGGCAGGGCTTTCAGCACGCGGATTACCTCTGGAACCAGTCGTGGATCCTTTTGGCCATGGCTTTCGACACGCCGTCAACCGCTTCAAGATCGGCCAGGGCTGCATTTCGCACCGCCTTGGCCGAGCCGAAATGCGCCAGCAGGGCCTTCTTGCGGGACGGGCCGATGCCGGGAATATCGTCCAGCGGGTTTTCCGCCATCTGCTTTTTGCGCTTGGCCCGGTGGCCGCCAATGGCAAAGCGGTGTGCCTCGTCGCGCAGGCGCTGGAGATAGTAGAGCACCGGATCCTTCTGCGGCAGTTTGAACGGCGCCTTGCCCGGCAGGTAGAAGGCTTCGCGGCCGGCATCGCGCTCGGGGCCCTTGGCGATGGCGGCGATGGTGATGTCGGTCACGCCCAGTTCTTCGGCGATCTCCATCACGGACGACAATTGCCCCTTGCCGCCATCGATCAGGATCAGGTCGGGCACGGGTGCGCCTTCCTCGCGCTCCCTGATCAGGCGCGACAGGCGGCGACGCAGCATGGCCTGCATCATCGCGAAATCATCGTTGGTGGCCGCGTCGTCGCCCTTCATGTTGAAGCGGCGATAATGGTTTTTCTCAAAGCCGTCCGGTCCCGCCACGATCATCGCGCCCAGCGCGTTCGTGCCCTGGATATGCGAGTTGTCATAGACCTCGATGCGCTGGGGGATGTCCTCCAGTTCGAAAACCCGCTGCACGCCCTTTAGAAGCTGGGTCTGGGTGGCGCTTTCCGACAGGCGGCGGGCGAGGGCTTCCTTGGCATTCGTCGCCGTACGCTCGACCAGTTTGCGCTTTTCGCCGCGCTGGGGCGTGTGCAGCTGCACCTTGCGCTCGGCCCGCAGCGACAGCGCCTCGGCCAGAAGTTCGGCCTCCTCGATCTCGTGCGACAGGAGGATCAGGCCCGGCGCCGGCTTGTCGTCGTAGAATTGCGCCAGGAAGGCGGCCAGTACGTCGGCCGGTTCGGCGTCGCTTTCATGGCGCGGGAAGAAGGACTGGTTGCCCCAGTTCTGACCGGCCCGGAAAAAGAAGACCTGGACACAGGACTTGCCGCCATCCTGGGCGATGGCGATGACATCGGCCTCCTCCACCCCGTCCGGATTGATGCCCTGATCGGTCGTCACGGCGGCAATCGCGCGGATCCGGTCGCGCAGCTTGGCGGCGGTCTCGAAATCCATCGCCTCGGCGGCCTCGCTCATGCGGGCCTGCAGCTCCTGGCGCAGGGCGTTGGAGCGGCCACGCAGGAAGTCCGTCGCCTCCTTGACCAGCTCGTCATAGGCGGCCGGTTCGACCAGATCGACACAGGGCCCGGCACAGCGCTTGATCTGGTAGAGCATGCAGGGCCGCGAGCGGCCCTCATAGACGCTGTCGGTACAGGTGCGGATCAGGAAGGCCTTCTGCAGCGTGTTCAGCGTCTGGTTCACCGCGCCGACCGAGGCGAAGGGGCCGAAATAATCGCCCTTCGTCTTGCGCGCGCCGCGATGCTTGAGCAATTGCGGCGCCGGATGGTCCTTGCGGATCAGGATATAGGGGAAGCTCTTGTCGTCGCGCAGCAGGATGTTGAAACGCGGCTTCAGGCGCTTGATGAGGTTGGCTTCGAGCAACAGAGCCTCGGTCTCGGTCTGGGTGACCACGAACTCCATAGAGTGCGTCAGCGCGATCATCAGCGCGATACGGTTGGAATGCCCGCGGCCGGCGGCGTAATTGCTCACCCGGTTCTTCAGGTTTCGCGCCTTGCCGACATAGAGAATCTGCCCGTCCTCGCCGATCATCCGGTAGACGCCGGGCTTGGGCGGCAGCCGCTTGACGTAGTCGGCGATGACTTTCGGTCCGGCGAGCGATTGCTTCGCCGGTTCGGAAAGGCCATCTATCGGACCGGATTGAGACTTCGAGGTTGCCATGTCCGACAAGATCGCCCTCGTGACCGGCGGCGGCAAGCGCCTGGGTGCCAAAATAGCTGCCGCGCTCGGTGCGGATGGCTGGCACGTCGTCGTGCACTACAACACCTCCGGCACGGACGCTGAGGCCGTGGCCGCGGCGATCCGCGATGCGGGCGGTTTGGCGGACACGGTCCGGTTCGACATGGACGATACGGCCGGCATCGAGGATTTCATGGACGGGGTGGGGCGCGTCGATGTGCTGATCAATTCCGCGTCGATCTTCGAGCCGGACCGACCGGAAAATGTCACACCTGTGCAGCTCGAACACACGCTGCGTGTAAACCTTGTGGCGCCGGTATTGCTCGCTTCTGCGATGGCAAGGCGACACGAGGAACGCGCGTCGGGCTGCATCATCAACCTGCTCGACCAGAAGCTCTTCAACCTCAATCCCGACTTCTTCTCCTACACCCTGGCGAAACAGGCCCTCCTGGGCGCGACGACCACCATGGCCATGGCTTTCGCCCCGCGCGTGCGGGTGAATGGGGTGGCGCCGGGCATCACCCTGCCGTCCGGCGGCCAGTCGCCAGAAGAATTCGCCCGCGCGCACCGGATGAACCCGATGCAGGGCGGGTCCACGCCCGAGGACATCATCCGGACGGTGCGCTTCATCCTTGCGACCCCGTCGATGACGGGCGAGACGATCATCGTGGATGGCGGCCAGCATCTCGACGCCCGTGACGGGGATGTGATGTATGCCGCCGGTGTGCCGGAGGAGTAGCGCCGCATGAGACTGGATCAGGTGATCGAGAACGCGCTGGCCAATGCCACCGGCGAGGATGTCTTCGTCTACCGCCTGGAAGGCGTGAAGCTGGATGTCGAGATCGGCATCCATGACTATGAGCGCGGTGTGAAGCAGCGCGTTCTGGTAGATGTCGTCACCTTGGTGTCCAAGGCCTGGTGCGGAACGGACGATATCGCCACTGTGGTTGACTACGACTACATCCTCAACGGTATCAAGGCGCTGGGCGAGAAGCAGTTCGACCTGCAGGAAAGCCTGTGCGGGACCATTCTGGATATTGCTCTGCAACCGGCGGCGGTCGCCGCGGCCCAGGTAACCACCCGCAAGGTCGACGCCTATCCCGATGCAGACGCCGTCGGGCTGACGCGCTTTCGCTGTCGCCCGAAGAGCTGAACCGGTTCAGCCGGCGGCTGAGCGCAGCAGCCCGTCGGCGACCAGTCCCGCAGCCAGCAGGACCAGCGTGCCGCCGATCGCCAGATTGAACAGCCGCATGCGCAGGGGCGAGATCAGGAAGCGCCGGATATTACGTCCGAGCACGGCCCAGGCGCCGATCCCGAACAGGCAGATCACGAAATAGAGGCTGGAAAATACCGCCAGCCGGTCGCCCGCTCCCGCCAGTTCGAACAGGGACACCGCCGCCAGACATGCGCCCCAGGCCTTGGGGTTGACCCATTGCAGCAGCACGCCTTGCCAAAGGCCGGGCAGGGCCGGCCGGTCTTCAGTCTGCAAGCCGGTCGGGGCGAAGGCGATACGGATGCCGAAATAGACGATCACAGCGGCGCCCAGGACGGCCATGCCGATCTGCCAGACCGGCCCCAGCCGGGCGAGAATACTGGCCGCCAGACCGATGGTCACGAGCAGCGCGGTGAAACCGATCGTGCAGCCGAGCACGAAAGGCAGGGCCCGGCGCGCGCCATGATGCAGGCCGGCCGAAAGGGTGATCATGTTTGCCGGTCCCGGCGAGATCGACATTGTCAGGGCGAAGACGCCCATCGCCAGCAGGTTTCCCATCGCGTGTCTCCCGTTTCAGCTGATCTATCAATTCGCTTCACGGTCGATTAGGCTGGTGAGTTGAAACTCATTGATCGAAAAATCATCGATATGCTGGATCGGCTCAAATCCCTGGCGACCTTCGGGACCGTCCTGCAGGAAGGCTCCTTCCGCGCGGCCGCAGTCAGGCTGGGCGTGGCGCCGTCGACAGTGAGCTATCACATCAGCGAGCTCGAGAGCTTCCTGGGCGCACCGCTGCTCAACCGCACCACCCGTCGCCTGTCTCCCACAGCACTGGGTGAAGAGGTCGGTCGCCATGCCGCCGCGATCGCCGACGCCTGCGACGATGCTTTCGCGCTCGCCAGCCGTCATACCGGTCAGCTGCGCGGGAGCCTTGCGGTGACCTGTACCTCGGCGGTCATCGGAGCCGGGCTGGGAGAAGCGGTTGCGGCGTTCTCCGGCAAGCATCCTGGCGTGGAGATGCGTGTCGATGTTTCCGACGCGGTTGCGGATCTCGGCGCTGGCCGGTTCGATCTCGGCCTGCGCGCCGGGCGCCTGGCGGACAGCGCGCTGAAGGCGCGCAGGATCGGACACATCCGGCGCCAGTTGGTCTGTGCGCCGGCTTTCCTGACCGGCCGTGCCGTGACTGCCGACGCTGGATCGCTGGCCCAACAACGCTGGATCCGGTTGGCCGCCATGCCGGCCTGGCGCACGCTGATCGCACCGGATGGCCGGCCGGTGGATGTCGAGACTCCCGGCAATGTCGTGGTGGGCAGTATCGATGCCATGATCGAGCTGGCGCTTGCGGGCATGGGACTGGCCACACCGCCCGCCCATCTGGTGGAAGGCCGTTTGCAGGCTGGCAGTCTGATCGACCCAGCGCCGGGCTGGTCTGTCCCGCCCATCGACCTTCATGCCGTCTGGCCGGCAACGCGGACCGACTCGCCGGTTCGACGGGCCTTTCTCGATTTTCTGCTGGAAGAGTGGGCGCCGCAGCTGGCCTGACCGGCTGCAGCGCCCCGAAGTCTACCCGGCGGCAGGCTCGCGCCGTTTCAGCATCGGCTGAGCCTGCTTGTAGGTCAGTGAGCGCCAGACCCATTCCAGCGGGCCGAAGCGGAAGACCGACAGCCAGAGCGGCGACCAGATCAGCTGCACCGCCCAGACGACGAGCACCAGCTTGGCCTGGTCGACCCGTTCGACCGTGCCGAACAGGCCGAGACCCGGTGTGCCCACGAAGATAAAGCTCATGATCAGCGTCTGGGTAAGATAGTTGGTGAAGGCCATCCGCCCGGCCGCCGCGAAGGGCGCAAGCAGGAGCTTGAACACGCCAATCTTGGCCAGCAGCATGACCGCCGAAGCATAGCCGAACGCGTGGACGAGGCTGCCGAAATAGGCGAAGGCATTGCCGTCGGCTGCGGCCTGGGTCGAGAATTCGCCATTGATCATCGTGACGGTGCCGGTGTGCGACAGAAAGATCCCGAGCGGCAGGGTGATTGCTGTCAGAACCGCATAGCGGATCATTGACCAGTTCGCCGACAGGAAACCGGTTCTGAAAAGAACCATGCCGATGAACATCAGGCCAAGTGTGCGGGCGCCCAGCAGGATCATTCCGAAAACCTGCCCCATCAGCCCCATGCCGGCATTCCAGGGCAGACGGTCGACCCAGCCAGCCTGGTAGGCCGCAGTCATGCTTTCGATGAACCCCGACAGCATCTCTTCTTCCTGCGCGGCTGCGTCTGGCGTCGCGAACAGCGTGCCCAGATAGGTGCCGCCAACCATGAAGAGTGCGCTGACCAGGATCAGGACAATACCCCAGATCACCAACGGGATCGTGCCGACGCGCCGCGCCTTCACCGCCAACATGCCGATGAGCGCGTAGGTGACGAGAATATCGCCCCACCACAGCAAGTAGGCGTGGATGGCGCCGATCAGCAGCAGCCAGAGCATGCGCGGATAGTGGCGTCCGGTATCCTCGCTCTCACCCACCATCATCATGATGCCGGCGCCAAAAAGCGTGGAGAAGATCGTGATGAATTTCAGATGGAAAAACGTGTGCGCAAGGGCCCACACAGTCAGATTGTCTCCGGTCAGATCCATCTGCATCGTCGGATCGTCATAGGCGAAGGGCGTCATCGCGAAGCCCTGCACATTCATCATCAGAATGCCCAGGACGGCGATGCCGCGCAGCGCGTCTATACTGACCAGACGCTCGGTGTTCGGTGAAGCCATGTGTCCCCCCCTCGGAATTATAGCCGCCGGCGGGAGGTTACGATGTGACGGGACAAATGTCTGCGGGACTTTCGCCCGGATCATCCCCTGCTGCGGTCAGGCGCCCAGTGCAGACCGGGCCAGCACGACCATGTAGCCGATATAGGCGATGAAAAGCAGGAGACCGAACAGGCGGCTGATCGGCTGGCGCGCCAGGATGATCGCGGCAATCGCGACGCTTGCGCCGACCATCACCCACAGATCGAGTGTGAAGAAGCCGTCCGGAACTGGCAGGTTCTTGCCCGCTGCCGATGCGGCGAGACCGGTGGCGCCGCCAACCGCGAAGACGTTGAAAATGTTCGAACCGAGCACATTGCCGATCGCCATGTCGGCCTGGCGCCGCATTGAGGCCATCACGACTGTTGCGAGTTCGGGCAGTGACGTGCCGAAGGCGATGGCGGTCAGGCCGATCAGGGCTTCGTCGACATTCAGGGCAAAGGCCGCTTCGGTGCCGCCCGTCACGATCATCTGCGCGCCGACGGGCAGCGCGACCAGGCCGATAAGAACGGCGGCGACGCTACGCCCCATACTGGTGGGCAGGCCTTCCATATGCTCGAGATCGGTCAGTTCAGCGAGAGATGGATCGTCGCTCTTCTTGCCGGCCAGAAAGCCCATAAGGCTGACATAGCCAATGATCAGGGCGAACAGGACGGCACTTTCGACCGTGTCGATCGTGCGGTCCCAGCTGACTGCGACCAGGGCGAGGGCGGCCAGGAGTGCGATGATCGCATTGCGCCGGACACCGGGCGTGGTGGTGGGAATGGCGCCGAAAATTGCCGGCAGGCCGAGAATCAGGAGGAAGTTTGCCGTATTCGAGCCGACGATATTCCCGAGCGCGAGGCCGGGCACGTCTTCCAGGGCCGATTGCACCGAAACCACCAGCTCGGGCGCAGATGTTCCGAAAGCAATGATGGTGAGACCGACCAGAAGCGGCGGCAGCCGCCAGATCCGGGCCAGGCCCGCACTCCCCCGGACCAAAAGGTCCCCGCCGAACAAAAGAACGACGATCCCGCCCAGGATCAGGGCGATGAACAAGGGTGCAGCCATGCCGGAAACCTCTGGAAGCGCGGACTAGTCGAGGCGGCGGTATTCGATAAGGTTGAGCAGTCCGAAAATTGCCGCGACGCCGAGGATGGCAACAAGAGCGTACATGATCATTTTCCCGAAAATGGCAGTCAGATGCCCCGTACATAGCGTGACGAACAGGCGGTGGCTAGCGGTGGAAGCGGCATGAGCTGGCGCGCGCGCATCGAGCCGGCAGTACGCCCGATCATGCAGTCCTGGTGGCGTCTGTCGCGGGGAACAACGCTTGGGGTCCGGGCGATTGTCACGGATCGCGACGGGCGCGTTGCACTGGTCCGTCACACCTATGTCGATGGCTGGTATCTGCCCGGCGGCGGGGTAGAGCGGGGCGAGCCGGTTCGCGAGGCCCTGCGCCGTGAACTGGCCGAGGAAGCAGGCGTGGACATGACCGGGCCAGCCGATCTGGTTGGCATCTACAGCAATCACGCGAGCTTTCGCGGCGACCATGTTGTGCTGTTCTCTGTTCGCGACTGGCGGGCCTGCCCGACGGATCATGCCGGCGAGATCGAGGCAGTGGACTGGTTCCATCCTGACGCCCTGCCGCACGATACGTCGCCGGCAACGCTGCGCCGGCTTCGCGAATATGCGGGAACCGCCAATCCGTCGGATGAGTGGTGAGAAAAGGTGCGGTGTACCGGCCCGGTCCGGAGCAAAGCGAGGGTTGTTGCCCGGTCCGGACCGGCACACCGCGGGGCGCACGCTGACGACACTAGGCAGGTTGCGGTGAACCCGGACTGACCGGAGCGGGCCAATTTGTGCCATGAATTTGGCGGTCTTACGCGACAAGCGCCACAAAATCGCTAACATGGTCTCCGGGCGTTCAGGCGGGGTCGATTCGAATGACCGCAGATGCGGACGAAGATACCTATCTCCGTAACGAACCGGAGCAGGCCGTGGCGCGGTCTGCCTTGCAGCGCCTTGCCGACATTGATGGCTGGGTCGGCCAGGTCCTGCCCGGGCTTGTCGCTGTGTCCTTCATTGTCGTCGTTGCGCTCGCAGTGATGGCGGGTGAGGGCGCGCTGATGGCGTCCGCCCGCTCGACCAACCTGTCCGCGCTGCAGACCGTATTGCGCAACACGATCCAGCGCTTCGAGGACTGGGCCCAGGATCGCGAGAACGATGTCCGGGTCTGGGCGGAGAACGAGGTCGTCGTCGAAGCCCTGGCGGAATTGTCGCGCGCGCCCGTGCGGTCCGAGCTGGAGCGCTCGCCTGCCCAAGCGCGCCTGCGCGAGACGCTGGGGCCCTGGCTCACCGAATATGGCTATCGCGGCTATCTGCTGATCTCGCCCAATGGCACGACACTGTCCTCGATGCGCGACAGCGTGCTGGCGCAGCCGGCGCTGGTCCTCGATCTTCTGCCCGAGGGCCGGTTCCAGCGCAGCGGCTCGGTTCTGACGCGCCCGCATATCGTCGATCTGGCCCTGCCGTCTCCGGACATGGAAGGTGCGCCGATCGACGAGGAAATCCTGATGTATTCGGTCGCGCCGATCCGCGATGAAGGCCAGGTCGTGGGCTATCTGGCCTTGCGGGTCGATCCGCTGGCCGAGTATTCCGCCACCTTCCGCGTGGGGCGTACCGGCGTGTCGGGCGAGACCTATGCGATCGACCGGACGGGCCGTCTCCTGACCGAGACCCGCTACAGCGAGGAATTCGTCGAGGCGGGCCTGCTGGCGGACGGCCATCCCTCGATGCTGCATCTGGAAGTGCGCGATCCCGGGGTCAATGTCACCCGCGGTGCAATCC
>MRWG01000307.1_pt1 | contig 72081 bp, 59 predicted proteins | sample 1013341 | NCBI WGS metagenome assembly MRWG01 (sample SAMN06117577, study PRJNA244670) | biofilm metagenome | biome: Water; feature: Cathode Biofilm; material: Biofilm; isolation source: microbial consortium enriched at the cathode of a solar microbial fuel cell | place: USA: District of Columbia ...
CTTCTACTATAGCCAGCTGCCTGCCGACCATCCGGCCATCCAGTTCGCCCGGTCGAAGAATCCGGACTTCAATGCCGTGCTCGAAACCTCCGGGCCAACCAAGTAATCCCTGTCATCAAGAAGGAGACTGTCCATGAAAAAGACCTTTCTTGCCGTATCATTTCTGGCTCTGAGCTTGGGCGGATGCGCTGGGACCTCTTCCACCGCACTCCTTACCTCGGAGCCGGTGGAACAAAGCGATGTACAGTGGAGCCTTGTCGACTCCGTGGATCTCGAGGCGATCAATTCCGATCTCGAAATCGGGAAACCGACCGTTGATATCGGTCTGTATTATCCTTCGAACCTTCACCCGGATGCGGTCGAGAAACTGCCACTCAGCGGATTGGTGAAAGAATTCCTCAATGCGAAAAAGGTCTTTGAGCCCACCGGGGTCCAGTTCAAGCTTCTCTGGATCAAGACGGGGCAGGTCGACCCTCAGCACCTGGCGATCACGGCATCCAATTGGGAGACCGATCTGCCGTCCGGGGGCTATGGCAACATGTATGTCCAGAGCGCCATCCATCCGACAGAAATGTCGGATGGAGCGGTGGCGGCGTTCGAGACCATCATCGAGCCGGCGCCGGAAAACAGCCGGACCGTCTATCTGGTCGCGATGCAGAATGTCTACATGCCGTATTATGAGGATCTCGACGGGGGACGGAACTGGGCTCCGAAAGTGGTGAACACGTCCGGTCTGTCCTTTCCATCCTACACGTATGCGGACACGATTCCTGACCGGATACGCGGCGTGATCACACTGACAAAGCATGACGCAACCAACAAGCTGACAATCGCCCATGAGCTGGGTCACAAGCTGATGAATGTCAGTCACGAGTATCGGGACGTAAGCCCGCAGCACGAAATACGGTCCGATGATGGATTGATGCTTTATGGGTCCGGCACGCAGATTCCCTCCGGGCAGGAGGGACGCTGGCATCAGGAACGTCTGCTTCTTTCGCCCTATATCTATCGGGCCGATGCGGCAGGCGAACGGGTCTGGAATGCCGATTTCCAGGCAGGCGGCGTCTATTATGATCCCATCTACGGAGATTATGCGGTCCAGTTCGACTAGAACCATGAGGCGTCGGCCTCCACGCTGGCCCACCCATCTATCGCGAACGCGCATGGCCCTCCTGGGATGGCCATGCGCATCCATTTTCTGTGCCTGCCCCCTGCGCTCAGGAAGGCCGGTGTCCCTGCGGGTGACCAGCAATATGCCTGATCCGGCTGGCACATCCTGCAAATTGCGAAAGCCCGGCACCCTCCGACGTGTCAGGCGCGTGGGGCTGACACGTCGGAGACAGGCCAATCACGTCTCATGGTGTGCGGAAGAGGCGGACCGGTGATCCGGTCCATCTCCGTCGCCTAATACCAGGCCCTGAGTCCGACGAGAAAAACGATTTCCTCTCCATCTTCACCCGTCGCTTCGATCATGTCGCGGGTGTCCCCCAAGGCGCGGTGCCATTCGAGTCCGAGATAGGGCGCAAATTCCCGCCTGACCTCATATCGAAGGCGCAGTCCCGCACTGATCGAGGTTAAACCAGATCCTGTCTCACGATCCGGTACAGGCTGCGCGGAAAGCTCCGCCTCGATGCTTGGCTGAAGGATCAGCCTCTGGGTCAACAACAACTCATATTCCGCCTCTATTCGGGCGGTGAGATCACCTTGCTCACTTAGAAAGGCGGCAGTCTCGACTTCGAACCAGTAAGGCGCGAGCCCGTTCAGGGCGACCACACCATGGGCGAGGCCGTCCGGCTCGATATCGTATCGCAGGCCGGCCTGAATATCCCAAAAGGGCGCCACGGCCCGGGAGTAGAGTGCCTGGATTTCGGCTTCCTCAACGCCACCGTCCGTGAGCGAGGCATGTCCCTCGCTCTTGACCCAGAGCTTGTTGAGATCGCCGCCATACCAGGCCTGGCCATTCCAGGCGAAGCGGTCTTCCGCTTCGGCAAATTGTGCCTCAAGCTGGTTGAACATGACGTAGAAATGCTTCTGATCTCCTCCCTCTACGAGAACCCGTTGGCGGGCTTCGGCCATGACGTCCGCGCCATGAAGCGCGTCGGCCTGATTCCACGGGGGGCTTTGATGGGCTTCCTGGGTAATTGCATTCAGGGGAGCGCCTATCCCGGCACTCGAGAAAATGAGGGCACGCAGTATTCGTTTCACGAGGCTCATTGTGCGTGCCCCCCGTGATTCATGGCCTGATGGTCCATATGCATATCTGCGCCCGGCTCTGGCTCAGGCACTCCGGGGTGTTCGGGATGCGCGGCGGGAAGCACGCTCACGACCTGCATCATACCAGCATGCATATGATAGAGCAGGTGGCAGTGAAATGCCCAGTCCCCGACATGTTCGGCGGTAATATCTACACTGACCTTGTCTGCGGGTTTGACTGTTACGGTGTGCTTGCGCGGCTTGTGATGGCCGCCGCCATTGACGAGATCGAAGAACATTCCGTGCAAATGAATGGGATGCGGCATCATCGTGTCATTGATCAGGGTGAGCCGTAACCTTTCGCCCTCATAGAACTTGATGGATTGCGTAACTTCCGAGAACTTCACCCCGTCGAACGACCACATATAGCGTTCCATGTTCGAGGTCAGATGGATGACGATCTCGCGACCGGGGGGGCGGTGATCCTCGTTCATGTCGAGGGCCCGCAGCTGGCTATAGGTCAGTGTTCGGTGCGGCACGTCCTCGAGGCCGATACCCGGCTCCTCGAGCCGGCTCATCGCCATCGCGGCGATGTTCACCACGCCTGGACCGCGTTTGATATCTGCTTCGATCCTGACGGGCTGGATGGCGGGACCGTCGGGATCGGGTTTCATGGGCATGGCGCCCATGTCGTGCCCGCTCATGTCATGACCGGGCTGCGCCGTGCCGGATTCAGATCCGGCATCATGGCTCATGCCTGGCATGTCGCCATGGGCCATGCCCATGTCCCGCATGGTCAGTATTGGCACGGGCCGGAGGGCGGGGGCCGTGGCTTTCATCCCGGCACGCGGGCCGAGTGTGGCAACGGCCTGGCCCGTCCGGTCAATCGATTCGGCAACGAATGCATAGGCCCGGGCCTCGGTTGGCGCGACGATCACGTCATAGGTTTCCGCAACTCCCATCTGAAATTCATCGGTCTCGACCGGCTGGATATTCAGGCCGTCGGCCTGGACCACTGTCATTGGCAAGCCCGGGAGGCGGACATTGAAGAGGGTCATGGCGGAGGCGTTGATGATGCGCAGGCGAACCCGTTCGCCCGGCTGGAAGGCCATGTTGAAATTGTCGACCGTCGCATGTCCATTGATGAGATAGGTATATGTTTCCCCTGACACATCGGCGATATCCCTCGGGCTCATCCTCATCTGGCCCCACATGCCGCCAAGACCGACCGGATTGGAGAGGGTCGGCCGGTTATAGTTCAGGCTTTCCGGATTCTTCTTCAACTGGGCGAAGATCCGGTGCGGATGGGTGAAGCTCCAGTCGCTGAGCACAAGGACATATTCCCGGTCATAGAGAACCGGATCCGGATCGGCAGGATCAATTATGATCGGGCCGTAATGGCCGAGCTGTTCCTGAAGACCCGAATGGGAGTGGTACCAATAGGTCCCGTTCTGCGGCACCTTGAATTGATACTTGAAGGTTTCGCCCGGTCTTATGCCCGGAAAGCTGAGTCCGGGCACGCCGTCCATGTGGAATGGCACAAGCAGCCCATGCCAGTGGACCGACGTATCCTCCTGGAGGCGGTTCGTCACGTTGAGCGTGACATCATCGCCTTCCCGAAAGCGCAGGAGTGGACCTGGCAGGGTCCCGTTGATTCCTGTTGCCATTCCGTCTCGACCATTGATGCGCACCGGAAACCGGTCGATGTCGAGGTCAAACCGCGTGCCAGAGAGCGAGGCTATGCCGAGATTTCCGGCGCTTGCGGATCTTGCCCAGGCGGGAAGGAGCTTTGCCGAGCCCAGGACTGCTCCCGCGCCCAGCGCAGAGTGCAGCAAATGTCTTCTATTGATCACAGATATCTCCATTGAATTGAAATTGAACCAGACGGACTGTGTGCCCGGCGGGTGCGGTCTCAATTCAGGAAACGGACTTTCAAATGCAGGGGGGAGGGGGATTGCGGCCAACTTCGCCGATCCGGTACGATCCTGCGAAGCGGTGCGCGAAGAGGAATCGCGGACCAGGCCGGGTTGGCAAGCATGACTGGCGCCTTGACCCCGCTTCCGACGAGACCGGCCAGCGTACCCATCCTCTCGCCTTTTGCTGCTGCGACTGATTGCATGTCGCAATGGTCGCTCTCCTGTTCGCAGGGCGGCGTTGCATGCTTGCCATGACCGTCCGCCATCTGCGCAGTCGTGTTTTGCCCGGACCCGGCAGTTCCGGACGCGGTAACAGGACTGAGGCAGAGACTTTGCGACAGGCCGAAAAAGACGGCGACAAGGATGGAGACTATCATGTTCATCAAGTTTGAACCTACACCCCCATTGGGGGACAATTCAAGGAGCGTCATGACCAGTATGCAAGGCCTGTCTCGATTGCCAGAGCATCCTGTACCGCGCCATCATTCTCCGCCTCGACAATGTGGTTTCGGGCTTCTGCGACGAGGTCCTCCATGCCTTTGCAATGCTCCGACTAGCATTCACCATTGGCGTCTTCGATCAGCGTAACGGAGCAGACTAGCAGTCGGTGGCTCAATGAGTATGGCGAGCTGCAGGTTGACCAAGGCCAATCGGATCAAGGAGGTCGAGAAGGAGAATGCGTGGCACCGCTGGGCAACCTCGGATCTCACCTTGGATAACCAGATACTTCCGGAAGTTGTGCAGGGCGCCGTAGAGGGGCGCGGCCAAAGCGCTCTAAAGAGATACCCCTGATTGTACCGCTAGCTTGCAGCGTCGCTGCCGTTCTTCCGTTTTCCGCAAAGCTCGTGGAAGCCGCCGGCCATGAAGGAAGCCATGCGTTCCTTGGCTGCTTCGAAGTCGTCAGATTTGCAGAGCCCGTCAGACAAACGATCGATCCGACCCGTGCGGCCGAGCGTAAGCATCAAGGCGCCGGTGACGAAGTGATAGCCCCAAAACAGGTCTTCGCGCGAACAGTCGGGCAGGGCCTTTTCCAGCAGGCCAATCAGGCGCAGGACAACCTGATCAAAGTGGAAATCGAAGAGCTCTGCGCCATAGGTCGTGTTTGAAGACTGCGCACCGAGGACACCGTAATTTTTCCAGCCTTCGCCGCCCTGACTGTAAAGGTCGAGGTCCGTGTCGAGAAAGGCGCGCAGGGCCCCCTCGACAGTTGGTTTTCCACCGCTTGCCTTGTCATACTCATCAAGCGCTTTCATGCGTAGCGAACTTGTCACACTCGCCCGGCGCGCGATCACTGCATCAAAGACGCTCTTCTTGTCGTCAAAATAGTAGTTCAGCAACGTGTGGTGCACCCCCACACGTTTGGCAATGTCCTTCAGAGTGACGCCATTAAAGCCCGACTGGGCGAAAAGGTATTCCGCCTCGTCCAAAATCTGCTCCATGGTCTCGGCGCGCTGCTCAGCCTTCGTCATTCGGCGGCGGTTCGGTGCTGTCTTTGTCATTCGGTTAGTGAGCCATCTGTTTCGGTTCTCTTTGGTCAATGGCCAATTGGGCACGGTGTCAACGGTTTGCATCGCCTCAGGTGCTTGCCTGGAGGCGTTTCAGGGGCCGTGCCCGCCTTGTATGCAGCTGTGCTTGGTACAGCCATTTGTCCGGAACAGTCAAAGCTCCTCACCAAGTCATCACCGAAAAACATGGATCTTTCAACATTCATTATCTCGAGAGTGAATATTGTTGACTTTAGATTTCTTCTGGTCTCCTATCCTGCCAACAGCGGGAAAACCCGCGGAACCTCGGGAGGACAATATGACTAATCGCTTCATGGCATCCGTATCGGCAATTTCGCTTCTTGTACTGAGCGCGCCGGCCTTTGCTCAGGACGCTCCGGCACTTGATGCCGGCAACACAACGACAGAAAGCGAAGCACGCCAGGACCGCGTGATCGTTACGGCGACTCGCCGCGAGCAGAGTCTGCAGGATGTGCCGCTCGCCGTGACCGCCTGGCAGCAAGAAGCACTCAGCGAAAAGGGCATTGTCAGCTATGACGGGCTCGCCCGCGAAACGCCAGGCATCGTGCTCAATCAGCCAACGGCCAACTTCAACACCATTACCACGCGTGGCATCGCAACCAATGGCTACGGCGCCAATCTTCAGGCCGCGACCGCCATTTACATCAATGAGTTGCCGATTTCCAGCAATGGCAACTCCACGATCCTTGATCCAACTCTGTATGACGTTGAGCGCGTTGAAGTGTTGCGCGGGCCGCAGGGTACACTATTTGGCGCGAACTCTCTGTCCGGTGCCGTCCGGATTCTTACAAAAGCCCCGAATCCGAACGAGTTTGAAGCGTCGGCCCTTGTCGATTTCGGCCTCGTCGATGGCGATGCGCTTCGCCAACGTTATAATGGCATGGTCAATCTGCCGCTGGTCGATGACGAGCTGGCGTTGCGTCTTGTTGGTTTCTACCGCGATGAAGATGGCTGGGTGGACAATACCGGCACAGGCATTGAAGGCGCAAATTCGCTCGAATCGATTGGCGGTCGTGCCCATCTGCTTTGGGAGCCGACGAATAATTTCGATATCGGCTTGCTCGTCATACACGAGGACAACAAGCCTGCTGATTCCGGCCTCACCAATCCCGACCGGGGCGACTATATCCGCTTCACCGAGCGGCCTGACCTCTTTCAGTCTAACTTCACCAGCTACAATTTGACCGGCAATTACGAGATGGACTGGGCAACCCTGACCAGTTCGTCGACCTATTCCAAGATTGACGGCAAATTCATCGTCGACCTGGCCGGTACGTTCAACCAGGCTATCCCCTTTGCGCTCGACGCCGTCGGCTATGATGAGAATTTCGTCCAGGAAGCCCGCCTCGCCTCAGCTGATGGCGGCGACTGGGACTGGATCATCGGTGGCTTCCACTTCAACAAGCGGCGCGATATCGACTACGACTACCGCTCCTCGACAGAGTTCCTTCAAGCACGTAATCTCACCGGGCTTCCGAACGAGTATTATCAGAGCTTCGCAGGCTATTTCGATGCGATCGAATCGGCTGCTTTCGGTGAGCTGACATACCGGTTCTCTGACCAATTCTGGATGACGGGGGGGCTTCGCTACACCGAAACTTCCGTACAGTCCTTCACCCTGCCGGGGGGATACAATTCAAACTATCTGGGCGTCGCTTTGGGCGGATTTACGGATCTCGAGCTGACCGTCTTCCCGGTCGTAGCTGCTGAAGGCCTCAAGGTCAAAGCTGACAACGTTTCCTACAAGGCCAGCGCATCCTGGAAGCCGATGGAGAATCTTACGACTTACGCATCGGTCGCTACAGGCTTCCGTTCGCCGGTTGCAAATGCGCGCGCTGGCGCCGTCAGTGTTGTGAACCCTAACGACCTTGTCATCCCGGACGGCGCGAATTCCGACGAACTGATCAACTATGAAGTCGGCATGAAGGGTACTTTCCTGAATGGGAAGCTGACCTCAAATCTCGCGGCCTATTACATCATCTGGTCAGACATCCAGGTACAGGCCAATCGGCTTTCAGATCAGGTGCAGTTTGCCACCAATATTGGTGAAGCCGTCAGCCAGGGGCTAGAATTCGAAGCCGGCTATTATCCGGGCAACGGATTCAGCCTGTTCGTGAACGGATCTCTAAACGACACCGAAATCACTGAGCTGACGCCTGAGGAAGCCGCGATTTCCGGCGCCGAGCTTGGCCTTCAACTCGCCATGCCGAACTTCCAGGGTGCCGCCACAGCACGCTATGACTACAATGTCGGAGAGATGGACGCTTTCTTCTCGGGTACAGCCGCATATGTCGGTGATTTCCCGGCCTTGCTGCCAAATGTGCCGGGCCAACCAAATGTGCCGGCCCCGACCTTCGATTATACCGACGCCTACACCGTCGTGAATCTTCAGGCGGGTCTTTCGAAGGATAATTGGCAGCTGACTGGCTATGTCGAGAATCTCTTCGACGACAACTCGATCACCTACGTGCACCCGGAATCCTTTGTCGACGCTCGCTATGCGCGCCAGCGCCCACAGACGGTGGGTGTCCGCGTCAGCGTTGAATACTGATTGGGGGCAGGGCTGTGCTGAATATTGGTAGAATGCTGGAGGGCGGCAGAACGCCCCCCGTGTTCGGCAGGGTACTCGCCTCGTCTATCCTTGCGTGGACCCTGCTCTGGCAGGCTGGCTGTGCAGCGAGTGATGGATTGCAGGCGAGCGCCGCCGACCCGAAACCCAACGCCGTCACAGAAGCGCCCGTCGGTTCGCTGCAGGGTGAAGCAGGGGATGGGGTGACTGTCTATCGGGGTATTCCGTTCGCGCTTGCGCCCGTCGGCGAGCGGCGCTGGGCCTTGCCGGAGGCCTTCCCGGACTGGGAAGGCGTCCGCCAGGCAATCGAGTTCGGTCCGGCCTGTCCACAGCCTGGCGCGCGCCCGGGAAGCATCTACTATGAGAAGCTAGGTGAGGTGAGCGAGGATTGCCTTAGCCTCAATGTCTGGGTGCCGGACGGCGCGGATGATGCTCCTGTCTTCGTCTGGATCCATGGCGGCTCGCTGGTTACCGGCACCAGCAGTCAGGCAATGTACGACGGCGCAAACCTTGCCCGTGAAACGGGGCTCGTCGTCGTCACAATCAATTACCGGCTCGGCGTGCTCGGCTATCTTGCCCATCCGGAACTCAGCGCCGAGTCGCCGCAGAATATCTCGGGCAATTATGGCCTGAAAGATCAGGCTGCAGCCCTGAAATGGATCAAGCGCAATATCGCTGCCTTTGGCGGGAACTCGGACAATGTCACAATTGCAGGTGAATCCGCTGGCGCTCTCAGTGTCGTCCTGCTCATGGTCTCGCCAGAAGCGCGCGGTCTGTTCGACAAGGCAATCGCCGAGAGTGCCTATATGGTTTCCATGGCTCCTCTGAGAGGTACGGTGAGCGGCCATCCGTCGGCTGAAGAAGCAGGCGTTGCCCTTCAGGAAAAGACGAAAGCTGCCTCCTTGGCTGAGCTGCGTGAGATGGACGCCGACGAGTTGGTCTCGATTGCAGGCCGCAACGCCTTCGTCCCGTTCGGCGTTATCGACGATGTCTGGCTGAAAGATCAGATGCCTGCGACGTTCGACAAGGGCGAGCAGGCACAGGTCCCCGTGCTCGCCGGCTTCAATGAGGGCGAGATACGCTCGCTTCGTTTCCTTTTGCCGTCGGTGCCAGGAAGCGACGCCTATGAGACGGCGATCCGGTCCACTCATGGCGAGTTGGCAGACCGTTTCCTTGAGACCTATCCGGCCGACAATCCCGAAGCCAGCATGCTCGCGACCACGCGTGACGCCATGTATGGCTGGACTGCGGAGCGGCTTGTTGCCTCGCAGACGGCGGCTAGCCAGCCCTCCTATTTCTACTTTTTCGATCATACGTATCCGGTCGCCGACAAGCTTGGCCTTCGCGCCTTTCATGCGATGGAAATTCCTTATGTCTTCGGCACGCTTTTCGACATTCCCGAGCCGTGGCCACAGGCCCCGCGCAAGCAGTCCGAACGCGAACTAATGAATGCTATGATGCACTATTGGGCGAGCTTTGCCCGAGAAGGAGCCCCGTCCGCTGAAGGCGCGCCGGACTGGCCGGCTTATGGCAAGGACGCGACCGGCATGGTGATCTCCGAGGCGCCGAAAGCCTGGCCGGGCCTTGCCCGCGCCCGCTTCGAACTTCACGAAGCGATTGTCTGCCGCAGACGCGCCGATGGCAGCCTTCAATGGAACTGGAATGTCGGCATCATTTCCCCGCCGCTGCCGCCGGAGGTACCCGCGTGCAATTGACAGACGGCGCCATGCAAGACTTCTCGCTGACACTTGATCGAATGATCGACCATGCAGCGAAGTGGCACCCCACCAAGGATGTGGTCACGCGCCGTTTTGACGGCAGCTTCACCCGCATCGGCTATGCCGCCCTGCGCGAGCGTGCCCGTACGGTGTCTGGGGTGCTGAAAGGACTCGGCATGCAGCGCGGGCATCGCGTGGCGACGCTCGCTTGGAACAGCCAGGCCCACATGGAGTGCTGGTACGGCATCATGGGGATGGGCGCAGTGTGCCATACGCTCAATCCGCGTCTCACCGCAGAGCAGATCGCCTGGATGCTTCAGCAGTCCGGCGCGCGCATTCTGATCGTTAGTGGGGATCTGCTGCCGCTCGCCGCCGAGATCGCAGCAGAAGCCGGAACGCTGGATCATGTACTCATCATCGATCCTGTCGGGCCTGACTGCAGCGCGAATGTGGGGCTGCCGGGGGCCCGTGACCTCGAGGCGATGCTATCCAAGGCCAGTTCTGAAGGTATCATCTGGGGCGACTTTCCAGAGACCACACCGTGTGGTCTCTGCTTCACCTCGGGCACCACGGGACGCCCGAAAGGCGTCACCTACACCCATCGCGGCAGCTATCTGCACACGCTCCGCCAGCTTCAGGCCGATGTCAGCGGGCTCAACTCGCATGATGTCATCATGCCCGTCGTACCGATGTTTCATGCCAACGCCTGGGGCCTGCCATATTCAGCACCAGCGACAGGCGCGCGGCTGGTCTTCTGCGGCCGCCAGGCAGATGGCGCGACCCTCGCCGATCTGATCGTCCGAGAAGGGGTCACCATTGCTGTCGGGGTGCCGACGCTCTGGCTGGACGTCTTCGATCATCTCGATGCAAACGGGTTGGATGTGCCGAGTCTCAGGCGGATCATGGTCGGTGGCGCTCCGATGAGTAGTGCTCTGATGCGCCGGATTGAGGCACGGGGCATCGCCGTCCAGACAACATGGGGCATGACCGAACTCTCTCCACTTGGTACGGCCGCTCCGCCCGGAGATGTCCGCTCATCAGACACGGCAGGCCGTCCGGCGCTTGGCGTCGATCTGATGCTCACCGATCATGAAGGCACGCCCCTCGATGAGCAGCGCGGGCACGAAGGCCATCTCTGGGTGCGCGGCCCTTCCGTAGTCGAGCGCTATTTCGGCCAAGCTGAAGCCGCGACGCGCGATGGCTGGTTCCTGACAGGCGACCTTGCTGAAATCAGTGAAGACGGCCAGCTTTTCATTACGGGCCGGGCCAAGGATCTGATCAAGTCCGGCGGAGAATGGATCAATCCCACCGAGATCGAAGCGCTCGTCTCCGGCCTGCCGGAAGTCGCCTTCGCCGCTGTCGTCGGGCGCGAGCATGAAAAATGGGGCGAGCGCCCTGTACTGCTTGTCCAGTTCCGCGATGGCGAGAGCCTTGAAGATAACAACTTGCTGGAGGCGCTAAGGGATCGTGTGCCCTCCTGGTGGCTGCCTGATGAGGTGATCCGTGTGCCAATCATGCCACTCGCTGGCACTGGAAAGATCGACAAGATTCGCCTTCGCAGCCTTTATGGATCAGCCTGACACGGGAGGAGCTTACAATTGACACGCTTGAAACCGACCCTCATCGCCGTTGGCCTCGCCGCGCTCACGCTCTCCGGATGCTCGGCCAAAGAGGCTAAGTCCTCCCAGACGGCACTCGCAGAGAAAATCGTCCTGCCGGGCCCTGTTGTCAGCGTCGCGCAGGGCAAGATCGAAGGTGTGAACCAGGACGGCATCAATGTTTTCCGCGGAATTCAGTATGCCGCCCCCCCGGTTGGTGAATTGCGCTGGGCGCCGCCGATTGCGCCTGCTGCGTGGGAGTGGGTTCGCGACGCCAGCGACTTCGGGCCGAGCTGTATCCAGCCACCGGTGCCGCCTGTCAGCGTCTATTATGATCCGCCAGAAAGCGCGTCGGAAGACTGCCTTTCCCTCAATGTCTGGGCACCTGAACACGCAGAAGATGCGCCGGTCATCGTCTGGATCCACGGCGGATCGCTTCGTATCGGCGGTGCCGCGCAGCCTGTCTATGATGGCACGGCTTATGCCGAGCGGAATGTGGTCTTCGTTTCAATCAACTACCGTCTCGGCGTGCTCGGCTGGCTCGCACATCCCGAGCTAATTGAGGAGAGCCCGGGGGGACTGTCGGGTAATTATGGCCTGATGGACCAGATTGCCGCGCTCGAATGGGTTCAGGACAATATCGACCAGTTTGGCGGTGACCCGTCCAACGTCACCGTGATGGGTGAATCCGCGGGCGCGCTCAGCGTGACCTATCTGCTCACAAGCCCGATTGCCGAGGGCCTGTTCGACAAGGCGATCATCCAGTCGACCAATACCCGCAATTTCGCAGAGCTCGGTGAAGCAAGCTACGACCTGCCGGCTGCAGAGATGGAGGGCGTAAACCTGTTCAAGACACTCGAACTGAAAACGCTGGACGCCGCGCGCGCCGCAGACCCGCAGGAGCTCACCAATCGGAGCACAATGGCAGGCTATGCCCCCGCCGGGACGATTGATGGCACTTACGTACCGCGCCAGCTAAATGAGGCGTTTGACGATGGCGAATTCGCGAAAGTGCCCGTGCTCGCAGGATTCAATAGCGGCGAAGCGCGCACCTATCGAATGCTCCTGCCCAGGAAGCCGAAGACGCCCGAGGCCTACGAAGACGCGATACTTGCGCGCTATGGCAACGAGGCGGAGGCCTTTCTCGCGCTCTACCCGGCCGATGACGTGGAAGAATCCATGCTGGCTGTGAACCGCGACAATGTTTTCGGCTGGTCAACCGAACGTATCGTACGCAGCGCGGCGCAAGCGGGCGAACCCGCCTATCTCTACGTCTTCGATCATTGCTATCCGGCTATGGAAGCGCGCGACCTCTGCGCCTTCCATGCGAGCGAAGTGCCCTTCGTGTTCGGCACGGTCGGCAACCCGGAATCCTATCCGCCGCGATGGCCGCAGCCGGAGGTGGACGAGGCTGAAGCGCTGGCCTCAGTTCTGGTCGACTACTGGGCTTCTTTTGCTTCGACAGGCCGGCCTGAAAGCGCCAATGGGCCTGACTGGGCGCCCTATAGTGACGACGAGGCCTATCTCCATATCGGGGATAAGCCGGAGCTGCGCCATGACGCCTATTCCGGCATGTTCGAATTCCATGAGGCGCTTTACCAGAAGCGGCGTGCGGCCGGCGAAGGCTGGTTCATGCGCGTCGGGCTGAATGCAGAGCTGATCGAGTAGGCGCGGACAGCCTCAATGGCCGGCCTTGTTCGGCGCAATCAGGGTCATCTCTGTCTCGTAATTGTCGGACCAGTTTTGCGGCGGCAGGGGCAGGGCGCGGCTCTCGCGCTCGCGCGCCGGCGTGAAGGCCGGGCGGGGGTCTGCCGAGCGCACCTGTTCGAGCCAGATGACTCCGTCATATTTGCCGCTGTTTCCGCGGGTTGTGACGAGATCGAGATCGCCATCATCGTCCATGTCGGTCGCAGTGAACGCGTCATACATTCCACGTACGCGCCGCGAAATGTCATGGCGTGTCCACTCCGTCGTCGGATCTCCGGTATTTTCGAACCACACGATCCGGCCTACCGAAGAAGACGCTGTCACTTTGGGCTCGTCATAGTCGCGCGACGCGCCGGAATAGCCGCCTTCCAGGATATTGAGCCCTGAATAGCCGCCTGTGATTGCGTCGAGGTCACCATCGCCATCAATGTCTGCAAGTTCGATCCCGATGATGACGTCCGGCAAGATGTCGCCGATGCGATAGTGGACCCATGGCTCGTCGAGGCTTTCGGGTTGTTTTAGCCAGCCAAGCGAGGCCATGAGCGGCGAGCCATTCACGGGGAACGGTGTCTCATAAACCGCAACAGCGAGGTCGAGCCTGCCGTCGCCATCAATGTCCTCAAAGTCGCTCTGAAAGGCGCTGGACGTACGTTGCCAACCTTCGGGCGCTATGAGGCCGGGTATAATTTCGATCGTGTGCGGCAATACTTCTATGCCGCCTCCCTCGCGCGGACCCGTATTCTCCAGCATTGTCATTGTCTGGCGGAGGCGGGCGGCAGCGAGCACATCCATGTCGCCATCGCCGTCCACATCGACTGGCATGGCCGTGTTAGGCACGACTTCGCGCGAGAGAATCTGCTCTCGCCAGCTTGAAGGCTCCAGCGGGTCGCCCTCAATCAGGAAAAGCGAAGTCGGTCGTGATGCAGAGGGAAGCGATGGATCAATAATGTCTGACGCGCCCTTGTTTGCACCGAGCACATCCATCTTCCCATCGCCATCGACATCGGCGATGAAGGCACGCAGCCAGGAGCCACGATCCTGTGTGACCGGCGGAATGAGGTTCTGCCAGGACTCAGACCGCGCGGTCTCGCCCGGGTTTTGGAAATAGATGAGATGGGCCTCTTCGCAGGCTGCGACGAGATCCGGCCAGCCATCACCATTTAGATCGCCCACGGCCACGTCTTCGATTGCCGCGACCTCCGCGCCCTCGCCAATCGTTACATTGACCCAGACATCCGGACCATCTGTCGCGAAGGCGATACGCAGATGGTTGGAATCCTCATGGACCGAAACGATGTCGGTCCGACCGTCGCCGTCCATGTCAGCCATTTGGAACCCGTCGCCGCCGCGGATCGGGATGCCGCCATTCATGTCTTCATCATCGACCCGATGCTCGATCCAGGAGATGAACTGCCCGTTCGGCGTTTTCGCCCGTGTCGGCGTGTCGGCGACGCTCATCACTGAAGCTGGCATCTGCGCGCAGGCGGCGAGCGCCAACACTAGCGTGGAGGCGCTCGCGATCCGCATCAGACTTGCCGCCTGGCGATATCTTCGCGGACCTTGTTCGCCGCCAGAATGTAGTGGGTGACCGACCATATCGCCGCGACCGTACCACAGATCAGCATGGCCGTGCCAAGCGGCGCCACCATGCCATTCCGGGTGAAAACATCGCTGAGGAAGCCGACGATGACAGGGCCAAGACCGAGCCCGATCAGGTTCAGCACGAAGAATAGCACCGCCGATGTCATTGCTCGCATCCGTCCGTTGACGAGATTGTGCGAGACGGCCAGGACCGCGCCGAGATAGGCGGCGGAAAGGAAGTGGAAGGGCGCTGTCATGATCAGGGCGAAATAGACCTCGCCGGAGAGCAATATTGCGAGCTGCACCGGAACAAGAAGTGAAGTCAGGATGGCGGGCACCCAGAGATACCAGCGCACATCCTTTGCCCCGAACTTGTCAGCCATCCAGCCGCCGCAGAAGGAGCCAAGCCCGCCGCCAAATCCGGTGGTGAGTGCCATCCAGGCGCCGATCGTGCCGATGTCGAGCTCGTAGGTTCGCAGAAAGTAGGAGGGCAGCCAATTGCCGATGCCGTAGATGATGAAGGCTTGCATACTGGCGGCCAGCGCAATGTGTCGGAAAGAAATGCGCGACCAGAGTAGTCGGGCCACATCCCCAATCGGTGGGGCAGGCTCGACCGCTTTCGTGTCGCCTTCGGACCAGCCGCGGATCGGTTCACGAACCGTCAGGAGAACGAGCAGGGCGAGTGCGACCCCCGGAATACCGACCACGAAGAAGGCAAGGCGCCAACTGAACGCGTCGGCCAGGAAACCGCCTGCTGCAAAGCCAATCAGGATGCCGATATAGATACCGATGGAATAGACCGACAGGGCAAGCGCCCGATTCTTTGGCTTGAAGATATCCGAAATCATAGAGTGCGCCGGCGGGCTGCCACCCGCCTCGCCGACACCGACACCGACACGCGCGAGCAGAAGATGGGTGTAGTTTGCCGCAAGCCCGCACATGGCGGTCATCACGCTCCAGATCGTCAGCGCGAGGGCGATGATGGTTCGCCGGTTTCCCTTGTCAGCCCAGCGGGCGATTGGAATACCGCAGATGACGTAGAATAGCGCGAAGGCAAAGCCTGTCAGCAGGCCGAGCTGTGTGTCCGAAAGGTTCAGTTCCGCCTTGATCGGCTCCTGCAGGATGACGAGTAGCTGGCGATCCACAAAGTTGAAGACATAAACGACAGTCAGGACCGCCAGCACATAATAGCGATAGAATGGCTGGGTATAAGGGGTATTGGTCGTGTCAGCGTCGTCGTCTGGTGATTTTTCGTGGGCAGTTTCCGCACGTGGCGCATGGATAGTCATATGTCCTCCCGCGGGCTTCAACGTCCCGTCATTTGCTTCGTTCTAGAGGGATCTCCGGAACAAACTTGTATCTGGGAAAGATACTCACTCAATCGAGAGTGAAGTCAATATCCCTATTCATTTGAGCCAGCAATCCTTGGGTTTAGTAGCGGCTTTGATCGCGCGGGCTTGCGCTTCGGAACTAGGCGCTCCGTCCGATATAGCCCAAGCTGGTTGCTACACGGACGGCTTGAGCGCGACCGGAAACCGACAGCTTTTGCCCTGCATTTGTTAGATGAAAGCGAATCGTAGGCACAGAAATTCCCATAATCGTTGCGATCTCGCTGTCCGTTTTGCCAATGGCAGCCCATTTCAGGCACTGGATCTCTCTGCGCGTCAGATCGACCAGTTCTGGGAGGGCAATATGTGAGTCATTTTCCCGGTAGGCGGAAAGAAATTTGAGCGTCAGTTGATGCATGCTTGCAGCGTGCGCTATGAATGTTTTCGCAATGTCCGCAACCGCTTTGTCGCCAGCCCAGACGATCGCGCCCAGCACGCCATAAGGCATGTAACATGGGCAAATAATTGCACTGGCAACCCCGTACGCATCATATTCAGCATTCTCGTTGAAGACGTCCAGCGCTCGGTTCGCTCGCCAGCTCTTCAATGCCTTGCCGTCAAAATAGAAGGGTTCGGCACAGATTCGCGCCGCTTGGACAAATCCTGAGCGGAGGGCGAAAGTGCGATCATCCCAATAGTGGAAATCCGGATCGAACCATTTGAACAGGCTCTCCGCATAAGGCGAGCCATCCTTGTCAAGCATGGGGTTTGGGTCGCTGACATCCGCTGATGCGGCGATGTAGGGAAGACCTGCGCGGTTGCCAAGCTTGACAACTTCCATCGCCAAAGCGTGCACGTCATGCTCTGAGGTTTTCGGACCGGTTACCGATGGGATAGAGGGTTTCATACCTATTGGTTCTGGTAGCTTGAGCCGTGACGGTCGAAGTCGCTAGTGTTCATGGCGATCATGGGAGATATTCGATGAATCTGGGCCTATCTGATAAAGATATCGCGTTCCGCGAGGAAGTGCGAGCCTTCCTTCGCGACAATCTCACGCCCGAACTGGCCGCTGCTGGCAAAAAGGCCACTAGTGTTTTCGTGGAGCCTGAATACACACTCGCCTGGCAAAAGAAATTGCACGCGAAAGGTTGGGCGGCGCCGAGTTGGCCTGAAGCGTATGGTGGGCCCGGCTGGACGGAAATGCAGCGCTACATATTTGCATCGGAATGCGCCATCGCCGGGGCACCTCCGTTGGCACCCATGGGTCTTAACATGGTGGGACCCTGCATCATCGGATACGGGACGCCTGAACAAAAGGCATTCTTCCTGCCGCGTCTGTTGGCGGGGGACGACTATTGGTGCCAAGGGTATTCTGAACCGCAATCAGGGTCCGATCTGGCGTCTCTGTCTCTCAAGGCGGAACGAGATGACGACCATTACATCCTCAATGGATCGAAGATCTGGACGACGCATGCCCACCATGCAAACCGCATGTTCTGTCTCGTGCGAACCGACCACACGGGCAAGCCCCAGCAAGGCATCACCTTCCTCCTTCTCGAGATGTCGGCACCCGGTATCACCGTCGATCCGATCATCACATTGGCGGGCGAACATGAATTGAACCAGGTGTTCTTCGATGATGTTCGCGTTCCGGTGTCGGGCAGGCTTGGCGAGGAAAATGACGGCTGGACCGTCGCGAAGTACCTGCTGGAATTCGAACGCAGCGGCGGGTCGTCGGCCGGTCTCGAGGCGGCGCTGAATCGACTTCGCGCCCATGTTTTGGAAAGCGGTCTCGATGAGCCGGGATTACGTGCCCGGCTCGAGACAACCGCCATTCTACTCGACGCCATCCGAGTGACCGAACAGCGCATCGTGGCGTCGCTCAGCGCGGGCCGGCCGCCGGGCCCCGCCGCTTCGATGCTCAAGGTACAAAGAACGGAGATGATGCAGAAGATCGACGAGATCGCGATCGAGGCTGCAGGCCCATATGCGGCTGTTCATGAACCGGCGACCTGGCATCCGGAATCGAATCTGGACCCGGTCGGACCAGATGCGCTCAGCGTCGCCATGGCGAAATACCTCAATAATCGCGCCGGTTCGATTTATGGCGGATCGAACGAGGTCCAGCGCAACATCATGGCCAAGGCGGTGCTTGGATTGTGAGACGGCCCTATCAACCTTGATAGCTTGCCGGGAGTGACCGTTTCCGAGGAACCTCTCCCTACAGCTCCAAACATAGGAGCATAGGGAGGAAAATTTGGAAAACCGGTCTAAGTACTTGAAATCGCTATGCTTGGGAGTCTCACTCATAGCACTCTGGGCAAGCTCGCCCGCCATCGCACAAGAGGCAGACACCCCCTCCGCCGAGAGCAGCGAAGATTCGCAAAGCTCCATGAAGCTGGAGTCCATCACGGTCACGGCCCAGAGGCGGGAAGAATCCGCCAATGATGTCCCGATGTCGATCCAGGCATTTGGCGGGGACCAACTCGACACGCTCAGGGTCAATGAGGTCGATGACCTGCAAGCGCTCGTGCCAAGCTTCTCAGTCTCGCAAAGCTATCAGGGCGTGCCGACCTACACCCTCCGCGGTATCGGCTTCAATACCATCAACGTCTCTGCAACTTCGACCGTCGGCACCTATGTAGATGAAGTTGCCTATCCCTATCCCTTCATGAATTCGGGGCCGATGTTCGATATCGAGCGTATCGAGGTTTTGAAGGGGCCGCAGGGAACTTTGTTTGGCCGCAATACGACGGCGGGTCTGATCAACGTCGTGACGAACAAGCCGGTCGATGAGTTTCAGGCAAGTGTCTCCGCCGACATCGGCAACTACGACACCTGGAATCTCGAAGGCATGGTGAATGTGCCGCTTGCGGAAAACGTTCAGGCGCGTTTCGCGATCCGCAGTGAGAACAGCGACGAAGGTTGGCAGGAGTCGATTTCCCGCGGAGAAGACCGGGGAACGGTCGATAAGCTCGGCTTCCGTGCGGCGCTCGCGATTCAGCCAACAGACAAGCTCGAAATTGATCTGTCCTACAATGGCTGGATCAACAAATCCGACACGATCGCTGGGCAGGCAAGTGGCCTGACGCCCAATACCGACCCGACATTCATCGTGCCGGGAACCAACGGCCCGTCGACGGCATCAGGCTTCAACCAACCGGGCCTTGTTGACTTTATCAACAGCAACTTTCCGACCAATGCTGAACAGGCCGACTGGGCACCTTCATACCTGCGGTCAGCCGATATCGGTGCAGGCGAGGGCATTGACGGTCCGCATGAAGAGAATTCGAGCTTCGATGCCATCAAGCTTGGCGTAAGCTATGAGTTCGACAATGAGATGCGGTTGGTGTCACTGACGGGCTATAATAAGCTGGATCGAGAAGCCGTGCTCGATTGGTCTGGCGTGCCGTTTCAGATCCTGCTTCAGGACATCGAAGGCGAGATCAAATCTTTCAGCCAGGAGCTTCGCCTTGAAGGTTCAACCGACAAGGTCGACTGGTTGGTGGGGGCCTATTATGGCAAGGACGAGACCACAGACGGCAACCGCACAATGCTGCGGGACAACGCCAATTCCAACTTTGTAAGTACGGCGGCCTACCTGTTGACGGTTGACCCGACCGCTCTTGGTTTCCCGCCGCAAATGGCTGGTCTCGTCTCCTTGGTAAACGTCGACCCTGAAACAGGTCAGCCCTATTCGGCTGCCGAATTGCTCTCTTCCTTCCAGACCTATTACGATACCGGGGACTTTGAATCGACGACTACCAGCATCTTCGCAAATGCTGATTGGGAATTGACCCCGGAATTTTCCTTGACGACCGGTCTTCGTTATACGGATGACAAGCAGGAATATGTTGGTTGTTCGGGAGACGTGAATGGTTCGATGCAGCCAAACGTCAATGTATTCAACCGCGTTTTCTTCACAGCGATTTACGGTCTGGCTACGCCACCAGCGCCATTGCTCGAAAACGGATGCAATACCTACGACCTTGAGACCAACTCGTTCACTGCGGTGACATCGGACGTTAAGGAAGACAATGTTTCGTGGCGAGTGGTTGGCAATTGGACGCCAGCTTCATTGGAGAACGCGCTTTTCTTCGCATCGGTTTCCAAGGGCTACAAGTCCGCCTCAACTCCGGTTAACGCAGCCTCCAAGTCGGAACAGAATGCCCCGGCAACGCAGGAAAGCCTGCTGGCATATGAAGTTGGTGTCAAAGCTGGGCTGTTCGACCAGCGCATGCAAGCGAATGCGTCGCTGTTCTACTACGACTATACTGACAAACAGGTCTCGTCCTTCTTCCCGGACCCAATTTATCGTGCCCTGTCACGCCTTCAGAACGCCCCGGAAGGAGAGGCTTACGGTCTGGATGCGGAGCTGACATGGTTGGTGGCAGAACACCTGACGGCCATTGGCGGCCTGACGCTGTTGCAAACGGAATTCGGAACATTTGAGACGTCTGATGCCTTCGGCCTGCCGACAAATCGTCAAGGTGATCCGTTCATGTACAGCCCGGAAACGACCGCGAGCCTGACATTGATGTATGACCGACCCGTTTCGGACACACTGGGTTTCAGAAGTGCGTTGAGCGGACGTTGGCAAAGCGAGTCTACCGCGGGTGATCCAGATGACCCTCAGTATGACATAGACTCCTACGGTGTGCTCAATGGCAGCGTCGGGATCTACTCACTTAACGACAATTGGGAAGTTTCCGTCTGGGGCAAGAACCTGACCGACGAGTATTACTGGCAGCAGATCGCATCCAACGCCAACGTTGTTCTTCGGTTTGCCGGGCGTCCGCGCACGTTTGGTGCATCGCTCAGCTATCGCTTCTGATTTCCTCTGAAAACTGGCTGCGCCTCCATATCTGTGGAGGCGCAGCCTTTCTTTTTTGAGTGAATTCAAGCGTGCCGCTGAGAGGTACCCTGAGAAACCTTTGGGGTCGGGAAAACCAAATTAAACAATCGGGACTATCGGGAGAATTCAAATGAGTAACGAGGGCGCCCTTACGAGCGCGGATTTTGACCAGATGCCAACTTTGGGTGACATCGCGCGCTTCCATGCGCGTGAAAGGCCGGATGCCATTGCGCTGAGCTTTGAGGGGCGGGATACCACCTTTCGTGCGTTTGATCGTCTTACGAACAAAGTTGCAAATGCCTTGATAGCATCCGGCGTGAAGCGGGGTGAGCGCATTGCTTACATTGGCAAGAACAGCGACCACTATTTCGAACTTCTGTTCGGGGCCGCCAAGATGGGCGGTGTGACGTTGCCGATTGGATGGCGGCTCGCGCCGACGGAGATGGCCTATATTATCGGAGACGGTGAAGGATCACTCGTCTTTGTTGGTCCTGAAGTTGCTGATCAGGCCAGAGAAGCGCTCGCCGAATTGAAGCATCCCCCAAAAATCATATTCATGGAAGACGCCGGGCCCGAGGGCTTTGTCATTTGGAGGGATAGCGAAAGTGACTCAGATCCAAGTGTCCCGATAGCATCGGACGACGTTGCACTCCAATTGTATACATCGGGGACCACAGGCAGGCCAAAGGGCGCCATGCTCAGCCATGACAATCTCCTCGGCGGTCGCCGGGAATCTGTGGAGGCACACCTGCCCTGGAATGAGTGGGGGCCAGACGATGTCAGCCTCGTAGCTATGCCCGTAGGCCATATTGGCGGAACCGGCTGGGGGATTGTGGGCTTGTTCAATGGAGCGAAGGGCATCATCGCCCGAGAGTTCGACCCGTTCCGTGTGCTCGATTATATTGAGCAGGACGGCATCTCAAAAATGTTCATGGTACCTGCCGCGTTGCAGATCGTTGTGAGGCAGCCAAATGCCAGGAGCGTGGACTACTCCCGCCTGAAATACATTTTGTATGGTGCGTCGCCGATCCCTCTCGACCTGCTGCGCGAGTGCATGGAAGTCTTCGGCTGCGGCTTTTGCCAGCAGTACGGCATGACCGAGACGTGCGGAACGATCATCTACTTGCCGCCTGAGGATCATGACCCGAACGGAAACCAGCGGATGCGGGCGGCCGGTATCCCGATGCCGGGGGTGGAAATCCGTATTGAAGACAATGAGGGGAATGTGCTTGCGCCTCATCAGGTAGGCGAGGTTGTGACTCGGTCTCGTGCGAATATGAAAGGCTACTGGAATCTGGATGAGGCGACGCAAAAAACGATCACATCGGACGGATGGCTTCATACAGGAGACGCAGGCTACCTTGATGAGGACGGCTATCTCTACATCCACGATCGCGTGAACGACATGATCATTTCAGGCGGGGAGAATATCTATCCAGCTGAAGTCGAGAATGCTGTTTACGGCCATCCGGACGTTGCCGAAGTGGCAGTTATCGGCGTGCCAGATGAAAAATGGGGAGAGGCGGTGAAGGCGGTTGTGGCGCTGAAGCCCGGCGCGGCGTCAGATCCGGAATCAATCCTCGCATTCGCGCGTACGAGAATCGCGGCGTTCAAGGCTCCTAAAAGCGTTGACTTTGTCGAGGGTCTTCCCCGCAATGCGTCAGGGAAGATATTGAAACGGCAACTGCGCGAACCCTTTTGGGGCGGTAAAGACAGGGCCGTGAACTAAAAACACTTTGGGAGAAAACCATGGCCATTCAAACCCGCTTTACGAAAGAATTCGGCATCGAGCACCCTATCGTCCAAGGTGGCATGCAATGGGTCGGATACGCAGAAATGGTGGCACCCGTCGCAAATGCTGGAGGACTTGGGTTCCTGACGGCGCTGACCCAACCCACCCCGGAAGACCTTGCCAAAGAGATCGCGCGCACGAAGGAGATGACGGACAAGCCTTTCGGTGTGAACCTCACCATCCTGCCCGCAATCAAGCCACCCCCCTATGCCGAATACAGGCAGGCGATCATCGAGGGAGGGATCAAGATCGTCGAGACAGCGGGCTACAAGCCGCAGGAACATATCGACCATTTCAAACAGCATGGCATCAAGGTGATCCACAAATGCACGGCCGTGCGTCATGCGCTGTCAGCCGAGCGGATGGGCGCCGATGCGATCTCGATTGATGGGTTTGAGTGTGCGGGTCATCCAGGGGAGGATGACATTCCCGGCTTGATCCTGATCCCGGCGGCGGCACGCAAGGTCAGTGTCCCAATGCTGGCGTCTGGTGGATTTGCAGATGGCGCGGGGCTCGTCGCAGCCTTGGCGCTCGGCGCCGATGGCGTCAATATGGGGACCCGGTTTTGTGTCACGCAGGAGGCTCCGATTGACGAGGCGTTCAAGCGACAAATGGTTGAGAATGATGAGCGCATGACCAATCTGATCTTCCGGACGCTACACAATACGGCCCGGGTCATGAAAAATGCCGTGAGCGATGAGGTCGTGGAAATCGAGCGCAAGGGCGGCGCAAAGTTCGAAGACGTCCAGCACCTGGTTGCGGGAGTTCGCGGGCGAAAGGCCATGGCAGATGGAGACACGGATGGGGGAATCTGGTCGGCCGGCATGGTGCAGGGGCTGATCAACGATATTCCAACCGTGAAGGAACTTATCGACGGTATCATTTCTGACGCAGAGGCGATCATTCATGGACGCCTGGACAGGATGACAGTCTGATTAGCACGACTGTGTGGGGGCCCCTTGGGCTCTGAGGCTATATTGTTGGATCACGCTCGTCATAAGCGAGGTGTGGAGCGAAAGATCCAGTTTACTCGTCACCGGTTGAAAGCCTCCCTGGTTAGATAGGGAGGTGGCTTATTGAATGTCTTCTCGACGCAATCGATAAAAAAAGAGAAGCAAACGCAATGAGGCGAATACAAATGGACAGTCGGGGACTGGGTGCAACGCGGGCACATTCTCGCCTGTAAATTGGATCGGTGTGACTGATTGTTGTGCAAGCGAAGGGCGCCAAGCATTAGTTCTCTATTGTTTTGCACTATCCGCTTGTCTTCCATCTTTGTCTCTGATCGGTAATAGGCATGACGATGCCGTCATAGGTCATTTCGACGTCCGCCGATGGACTTTCGAGTGTAGAGCGACCGGCCAAGCTGCGCCGGTTCTGTTCCTCAAAGTTATCAAGCCCGAGCCGTTTGGGCTGGGCAAACCATCGCGGACCTTCATCATGATCTCATATTCAGACACTACTCTTTCCTCTCCCCAGCGCGGCGTATTCGCCGGATCCGCCGCGCTCCTTGCCTGTTTGCTCGCTGCCTGTGGTGGTCCGAGTACAGATGCTCCGTCAAGTTCCCCCAGTTCATCCGAGTCGACAGCCTTGGTTATCCCGATGGAAGGGCTTGAGAAAACCGAGCTTACCTTCGGCTTCATCAAGCTTACCGACATGGCCCCGTTGGCGATTGCCTATGAGAAGGGCTTTTTTGAAGATGAGGGGCTGTATGTAACACTTGAGCCGCAAGCAAACTGGAAGGTCCTGCTGGATAGGGTCATCGACGGCGAGTTGTCGGGCGCGCACATGCTGGCGGGCCAGCCACTGGCGGCGACCATCGGCTACGGCACAAAAGCCCATATCGTCACGCCGTTCTCCATGGATCTGAACGGCAACGGTATTACTGTCTCAAACGAAGTCTGGGAAAAGATGCGTCCTAATATTCCGAGCATGGAAGACGGGCGCCCGGTGCATCCCATCAGCGCCAGCGCTCTGAAACCTGTGGTCGAGGAATATGCCGCTGATGGCAAGCCGTTCAACATGGGCATGGTGTTCCCAGTCTCTACGCACAATTACGAGCTGCGCTACTGGCTGGCTTCGGGGGGCATCCACCCGGGCTTTTATTCGCCCGATGATGTGTCGGGCCAGATTCAGGCCGACGCCCTCTTGTCTGTCACACCCCCACCTCAAATGCCCGCAACGCTCGAAGCCGGCACGATTTACGGATACTGCGTGGGTGAACCATGGAACCAGCAAGCAGTCTTCAAGGGGATCGGCGTGCCGGTCATCACGGATTACGAAATCTGGAAAGACAATCCGGAAAAAGTCTTCGGCATTACCGCTGAATTCGCGGAAGAAAATCCAGTGACGACGAAGGCAGTTACACGCGCCCTTATCCGGGCAGCTATGTGGCTGGACGAAAATGACAACGCGAACCGGGCTGAAGCGGTGGAAATTCTGGCGCGTTCCGAATATGTCGGCGCGGACGCGGATGTGATCGCCAATTCGATGACGGGCACGTTCGAATATGAGCGTGGCGACAAGCGTGAGGTGCCAGACTTCAATGTCTTCTTCCGCTATAATGCAACGTACCCATACTATTCGGATGCGGTCTGGTATCTTAGCCAGATGCGGCGGTGGGGTCAGATCTCCGACAGCAAAGATGATGCGTGGTACGACGCGACGGCGCGCGAAGTTTACAGGCCGGACATATATCTCGAGGCCGCCCAGTCCCTGGTTGATGATGGCTTGGCGGACGCTGCTGATTTCCCCTGGGAAACAGATGGTTACAAGCCAGTCACATCAGACTTCATTGATGGCGTCTCTTATGACGGACGCCAGCCGAATGCGTACCTTGAAAGCCTGACGATAGGGCTGAAGTCCAGCCAGACCGTTGCTGCGGGCGAAGTCATCGAATGACCAGCGGGCTAGAGCGGGCCACCAGATTGCCGGCCCATGTTCTCAAATTTTCCAACCATCGGAGTCAATAAGATGGGAAGTATTGTTTTCAACAAGGTTGACGCATCTGTCGATGAGCAGGTCGTTGGGAGCCCTTCCGAGATCACCCGCGAAGTCTCCGAAAAGGAGGGCGCAGACTCAAAGAGCGAACGTCAGGAAAAAGTATTCTCGGGCATTAACAAGGCTTCGAAGTTTCTTGATGTGTTTGCATTGTCCTGGGTGACGCCGCTGCTCATGATGGCCGCAGGTGACAGTCCGAAGCGAAACCTGCCATTATTGGGCCAGCGGCTTGTCGTGCCGATCGTTGCTATTCTGACCTTTCTGGCGGCGTGGGCTGTTCTGGCGCCCCAGGTCAAGACATCGCTTGGTGCGATCCCCGGGCCAGCTCAAGTTTGGGAGCAGGCGGTGGTGCTTCACAAGGATCATCTGCAGGAAAAGCAGAAAGCCGGACAATTCTATGAGCGTCAGGCTGCACGCAATGACGCCCTGATCGCGGCCGGGCGTGAAGGCGATGTGTCCCGCGTTTCCTATACGGGCAAACAGACTTTTTACCAGCAGATATGGACAAGCCTTCAGACGGTCTTTTTCGGCTTTTTTCTGGCCGTGGTGATCGCGGCTCCCCTTGGCATCGTGATGGGCATGTCGTCGACCATGAATGCGGCGTTCAATCCTCTGATCCAGATATTCAAACCGGTGTCGCCGCTGGCCTGGCTCCCCATTGTCACCATGATTGTCTCTGCGACCGTTGCGACAGATTCCGGGATTTCGAAGTCTTTTCTGACGTCGGCAATCACGGTGACCCTGTGTTCCCTGTGGCCCACATTGATCAACACGGCGCTTGGCGTGGCATCTGTAGACAAGGATCTCGTCAATGTGGGCAAGGTTTTGAAACTGAAGCCACACACCCAAATCACAAAGCTCATCCTGCCATCTGCGTTGCCGCTTATCTTTACAGGTATGCGCCTGTCCCTGGGTGTTGGCTGGATGGTTTTGATTGCAGCGGAGATGCTTGCGCAGAATCCGGGATTAGGAAAATTTGTGTGGGATGAATTCCAGAATGGGTCTTCGCAATCACTGGCCAAGATCATTGTCGCAGTTCTGACGATCGGGATTATCGGCTTCTTGCTCGACCGGGTCATGTACGCCTTGCAGACCATGTTCACTCATACCAGCACGCGATAGAGGAAAGAGAATATGTCGATCCTTGAGCTGAAGAATGTGTCGAAATGGTTTGGTGACGATTCTGATCGCGTAGATGTCCTCCATGACATTGATCTGGCTGTAGAAGAAGGGGAGTTCGTCGCGATTGTCGGGTTCTCCGGGTCTGGAAAATCAACCCTTATCAGTCTCATGGCTGGTCTCGAATTTCCGAACAGGGGTGAAGTAACTTTTCGGGGAGAAACTGTTGAAGGACCTGCACCGGACCGGGCCGTCTGCTTCCAGAGCTATTCGCTGATGCCGTGGATGACTGTGAAGGAGAACATTCTCCTGGCTGTTGATGCGGTGTTCGGAAAGGAAAGCAAAGCAGAGCGCAATGCACGGGCGCAAAAGTACATCGACATGGTCAGCCTCAGCCATGCCGTCGACCGGCGCCCGGCAGAGCTTTCAGGCGGTATGCGCCAGAGAGTGGCGGTCGCCCGGTCGCTCGCCATGGATCCGGAAGTCCTGCTGCTGGACGAGCCTCTGTCGGCCCTTGATGCACTTACACGGGCTAACCTTCAGGATGAGATCACCTCCATCTGGGAACAGGACCGGAAGACGGTCGTCCTCATCACAAATGATGTGGATGAAGCCCTGCTTCTGGCGGATCGTATCATACCTCTGAACCCGGGACCGAACGCGACCTTCGGACCATCATTCAAAGTAGATTTGCCGCGCCCGCGAGATCGCACCGCCATGAATCATGACGAGACGTTCAAGACGCTTCGCCGCGACGTTACCGCCTATTTGATGGATGTCGGAATTGCGAAGAAGCGGGCCCAAGTCGAGCCACCCTTGCCGGAGGTGACCCCAATCACATTGGGCAAGCCAAAAGCATACCGTGAGGCATCTGAAACCTCAGGCTTCAACGATGATCGCTTTCTTGAATATTCCCAGGTGAGCAAAGTTTATCCTACACCCAAGGGGCCACTCACCGTGGTCGACGGGTTCGATATCAAGGTGAGGAAGGGTGAGTTTGTTTCGATTATTGGTCATTCGGGGTGTGGCAAGTCCACTGTCCTGACGATGACGGCCGGTCTGAACGAGGTCAGCCGTGGCGGGATCATTCTGGACAATCGGGAAGTTGCGGCGGCCGGCCCGGATCGGGCCGTGGTTTTTCAGGCTCCCTCTCTGTTTCCCTGGCTGACAGCAAAGCAGAACGTCGCCGTAGGCGTGGACCGTGTTTACCCAGATGCAACTCGCGAAGAGCGCGAGCAGGTGGTGGAATACTACCTGCACAAGGTTGGCCTGGGCGAAGCCATGGACAAGCTGGGGGCGGATCTCTCGAACGGGATGAGACAGCGTGTTGGCATTGCTCGCGCTTTCGCTCTTTCGCCCAAATTGTTGTTACTGGATGAACCTTTCGGGATGCTTGATAGCCTGACGCGCTGGGAGCTTCAGGAAGTGCTCATGGAAGTGTGGCAGCGCACAAAGGTTACAGCCGCGTGTGTGACGCATGATGTGGATGAAGCCATCCTGCTTGCGGACCGGGTCATCATGATGACCAATGGACCGAATGCGCGGATCGGGAAGGTCATGGAAGTTGATATCCCGCGCCCCCGCACGCGCAAGGCTTTGCTCGAACATCCGGACTATTACCACTACCGCGAACAGGTTCTGAGTTTCCTCGAAGAGTATGAGAAGGGCGCTCACAGCTCCAAATCAGATTCGGAATCAAAGCCTGAGTCAGAGACGGAGGCGGCGTAATGTTCAGATCGTCCGTCTTCAAACAAATAGTGACTGAGGGGGAATAAAACATGCCCCAGGAAAAACTTGTGATTATTGGTGCGGGGATGGCAGCCGGACGGTTGCTGGAAAACCTCGTACAGGCCGCACCGGACCGCTTTAGCGTTACGTTGTTCAATGCGGAGCCACGCGGAACCTATAACCGGATCATGCTGTCTCCCGTCCTCTCGGGCGAAAAGACCTATCAGGAAATCGTCACTCATGACGATGACTGGTATGCTGGGCATAGAGTTAATTGCCGGTTCGGCGAAAAGGTTCTGGAAGTGGATCGGAAACGGAAAGTCGTCATTGGTGAAAAAGGCGATGTCCCGTATGATCGACTTGTCATCGCGACTGGATCAAATCCGTTTATCATTCCATTACCCGGTCACGACCTACCTGGTGTTATCGCGTACCGCGACCTGGACGACACCCACACGATGATTGAGGCTTGCCAACCGGCTTCAAGGGCGGTGGTGATCGGCGGCGGCCTCCTTGGGCTGGAGGCTGCCGCCGGTCTGCGTCTGAGAGGAATGGACGTCACGGTTATTCACCTCGCGCCGACATTGATGGAACGCCAACTGGATCCGTCCGCAGGGTATCTCCTGGAAAAGGAGCTCGCCAATAGGGGCATTACGATCCTGACAGGGGCGAATACCAAGGAGATCTATGGGGACGGCAAGGTTGACGGAGTACGACTGGCAGACGGAACGGAGATTCCTGCCAGCCTCGTCGTCATGGCGGTTGGAATTCGGCCAAATATCGAGGTTGGCAAGCTAGCCGGTCTGGAAGTCGGCCGGGGCATCAAGGTCAATGGCGTGATGCAAACGTCCGACCCGAACATCTATTCCGTTGGAGAATGTGTCGAGTTCGATGGAAATTGCTATGGGCTTGTCGCCCCCTTGTTCGAACAGGCGCAGATTTGCGCAAAAGTAATGACGGGACAGGGGAAAACGGAATTCTCCCATTCTGAGACCGCAACAAAGCTGAAGGTCACTGGGGTAGATTTGTATTCCGCAGGAGATTTTGCTGAAGGAGATAATCGCGACGAAATTGTGTACCGAGATCCTGGGCGCGGTATCTACAAGCGCCTGATCCTCGAAGAAGGGCGACTGATCGGGGCTGTTCTATATGGAGAAACATCCGATGGAGCATGGTTTTTCGACAAGATAAAAAAGGCGGAATTCATAGAGGAGGATGAACGCGACACGCTCATATTTGGCCAATCCTATGCCGGAGGGACTCCCCTGGACCCTATGGCGGCCGTTGCAGCCTTGCCGGATGAGGCAGAGATCTGTGGTTGTAACGGCGTTTCCAAGGGACAGATCCTTTCGGCTATCGACGAGAACGGGCTTGCCGACCTGGATGGCGTAAGAGCTTGTACCAAGGCGTCGTCATCATGCGGAACGTGCACGGGTCTGGTGGAAAGTCTGCTAGCCTTCAAGTTGGGAGATGCGTTCACGGCTTCCGCTAAGCGCACGGTTTGCCAGTGCACGGATCTAGGCCATGATGATGTGCGGCGTTTGCTTGCCTCTCAGGACTTGAGATCCATTCCTGCCATCATGCAGGAGCTGGGCTGGAAAACATCTTGTGGGTGCGCCAAGTGCCGACCAGCGCTCAATTTCTATCTTTTGGCAGCATGGCCAGGCGAGTATGTCGACGATAATCAGTCTCGCTTCATCAATGAGCGCGTCCACGCCAATATTCAGAAAGACGGGACTTATTCTGTCGTACCTCGCACTTGGGGCGGCGTGACCACAGCAAGTGAGTTGCGAGCGATCGCAGACGTTGTGGACAAGTTCGATATTCCTACGGTGAAATATACAGGCGGGCAGCGCATCGACATGTTGGGCGTGAAGAAAGAAGACCTCCCAGCTGTATGGGCAGATCTGAATGCGGCGGGTATGGTCTCCGGCCATGCATACGGAAAATCCCTGCGCACGGTGAAAACATGCGTCGGAACCGACTGGTGCCGGGTCGGAACGCAGGATTCGACCGGCCTTGGGATCAAGCTTGAAAAGCTCATGTGGGGATCGTGGACCCCCCACAAGGTGAAGCTGGCTGTTTCCGGATGCCCTCGAAACTGTGCGGAAGCCACTTGCAAGGATATTGGTGTGGTTTGCGTTGACAGTGGATACGAAATTCACTTTGCCGGCGCGGCCGGTATGGAGGTCAAGGCTACCGAGTTGCTGACAAAGGTCACCGACGAAGCAGAGGCGATCGAAATGTGTATGGCCGTGCTCCAGCTTTATCGCGAGCAGGGCTTCTATCTTGAGCGCATCTACAAATGGGCCGCGCGGGTCGGCATCGACCGGGTTCAGGCGCAAATTGTCGAAGACGCTGAAAACCGGGCAAATCTGGTCGAGCGCTTCGCATACTCCCAGCGTTTCGCTCAAGTCGATCCCTGGGCAGAGAGGGCTACAGGCGGGGTTGATGCGCACGAATTCAAAAAACTCGAACCGGTGGGATAGATCGAATGAGTACTCAGACCGCCATTATGTCATGGGCCGAGTTGTGTGGGGTTGACGATATTCCCCTCCGGGGGTCTCGGCGGGTAACGCTCGATGCTGAAGAAGTGGCCGTGTTTCGGACCGCAGCGAACACCGTGTTCGCGATCCAGAATGTCTGCCCGCATAAGGGGGGGCCACTCAGCGAAGGGATCGTACATGATACTGCGGTCTCATGTCCCCTGCACGCGATGGTGATTGATCTGGAGACGGGCAGGGCGCGCGGCGCCGACACCGGTTGCGTGCGCACCTACCCAATCGAAATTCGGGAAGGTGGCCGAGTTTACATCGGTCTTCAATCCGGCTGACCCCCCAATGGACCGTATGCGCCCGACAGCAGAAGAAGTCTCCACAACATGCCCTTACTGCGGTGTGGGCTGTGGCGTTCTGGTCAAACCTGACGAAGGTGGGGAAGCCGCCACAGTGCGCGGGAATCCCGATCATCCGGCGAATTTTGGCCGACTTTGCTCGAAAGGATCTGCGTTGGGGGAGACGCTGGATCTGGACGAACGCCAGCTGTTTCCAACCATTTCTGGACAGAGGGCGAGTTGGGATTCTGCTCTGGACAAAATCGGCAACGGATTTTCAGAGGCGATTGCTACCCATGGGCCCGATAGTGTCGCGCTCTATGTCTCGGGACAGATTCTGACAGAAGACTATTATGTCGCCAACAAGCTCATGAAAGGCTTTGTAGGGTCGGCGAATATCGACACGAATTCGCGACTTTGCATGGCGTCTTCCGTGGCCGGTCACAAGCGCGCGTTCGGTTCGGATACGGTTCCCGGCTGTTATGAGGACCTGGAACGGGCTGACCTTGTTGTGATGGTGGGCAGTAACCTGGCCTGGTGCCACCCCGTGCTTCACAATCGGATCTTGGCGGCAAGGGAAAAGCGTGGCACGCGCCTCGTCATTATCGATCCCCGCAAGACGGCCACCACCGATGCAGCGGACCTTCATCTTCCGATCCGTCCGGGAGCAGATGTTCTGTTGTTCAATGCGCTCTTTGCTCACCTTGCTGCGAGCGACGCTCATGATACGTCGTTCGTTAGTGCGCACACCAAGGGGCTGGACGCAGCGCTGGATGCCTCAGGGCCCCTCGGACTGGCCGAACTTTCCATAGCCACAGCGCTGCCAAAATCTGACTTGCGGACCTTCTTTCAGTGGGTGGAGCAGACGCCCGCGACGGTAACCATCTATTCTCAGGGTGTGAATCAATCCTCGGCAGGTTCAGACAAGGTCAATGCGATAATTAATTGCCACTTGGTCACGGGACGTATCGGGAAGCCCGGATGCGGGCCATTTTCCGTGACGGGCCAGCCCAATGCCATGGGGGGGCGCGAAGTTGGCGGTCTCGCGAACCAATTGGTCGCGCACATGGATTTTGCACCAAAGGATGTCGACCGGGTGCAGCGTTTCTGGCAGGCGCCGAATATGGCCACACAACCTGGTCTGAAAGCGGTCGACCTGTTCGAGGCTGTGCATGAGGGAAAGATCAAAGCACTCTGGATCATGGCAACCAATCCCGTCGTCTCGCTGCCGAATGCTGATCGCGTTCGAGCTGCCATTAAGGCGTGCCCCCTGGTTATTGTGTCGGACGTCACCGGGCGGTCTGATACAGCCAAGCTGGCTGACATTGTGCTCCCGGCCACGGGCTGGGGGGAGAAGTCAGGTACGGTCACCAATTCCGAACGCCGGATCTCCCGTCAACGGAGCTTTCTGAGAGCTCCCGGCGAAACGCGACATGATTGGTGGGCGATTTGCGAAGTGGCGCGCCGCATGGGGTTCAACGGGTTTGACTTTACGTCAGCCGCCGAAATCTATCAGGAGTATGCTGCGCTATCTGCGTTCGAGAATGATGGAACACGTGATTTCAATATCGGGGCCCATGCCAATATTGACGAGAAGGCATATGATGAACTTGTGCCGTTCCAGTGGCCGCTGGCGGAAGATACCCCTCGCTCTGGCAATTTGGCGGCCCTCAATCATCGCTTCTTTTCCGACGGCCAGTTTTTCACGGACGATCGCCGCGCCAGATTTGTTGCGACGCCGTTCCTGCCAGCCATGTCGCAACAGAGCAAGAAACGTCCTTATGTATTGAACACGGGCCGTGTGCGGGATCATTGGCACACGCTGACACGTACGGGAAAGTCACCGCGCCTTTCCGCCCATATCGCTGAGCCATTCCTTGAAGTTTGCCCTGAAGATGCTGACAGACTGGGTTTGCACCTAGCGGGGCTTGCGGAGGTAAAGAACGAGTATGGCCGTGCAGCCTTGCGGGTTCTGGTGACGGACCGGGTTCAGCCCGGAACTGTATTCGCCCCGATGCACTGGACGGATCGGTACAGTTCAGGCGGCCGCGTGGACTGCCTGGTTGCGCCACATGTAGACCCCGTGTCGGGACAACCTGAGTCGAAGCATTCCGTAGTGTCCATTGCGCCTCTACGGCCGAATTGGTTTGCGTTCGTGGTTTCCAGAACGGAGCTGCCGGGCCAGGTTCTGGGAAAGCTGGACTATTGGGCCTCTGCGCGCGCGGGTGGGGGATGGCGTTATGAATTGGCTGGGTGCGGAAAACTGCAAGAATGGGCAGAACAATTATGTCCGGACATCTTGGCGGTCCAGATGATCCGCGCAAACGGTCAAATCGCTCGCGCGTCCTTTCAAGATGACTCCCTCGACATATGCTTGATTGCGTCAACGTCCGGACCTGTGAGCGCGGATCGTGGCTGGCTCGCTGGCTTGCTTGCCGTCGACATGGACGAGACAACGAGGCTGGGTCTGTTGGCGGGACGTCCTCCAAGCGGGAAATCGTCCGGCCGGCTTATCTGTTCCTGTCTGGGTGTTGGCAGCGTGGCAATTGGCGAAGCGATCCAGGCCGGGAGCAGGAGTGTTGAGGGGGTCGGGGCCGCTACGGGCGCGGGTACCAATTGCGGGTCATGCAAACCTGAAATTCGTGCCTTTCTGGAAAAGTTGAAGTCGGAAGAAACATCCCCACACACGATGGCTGCGGAGTAGGCACATGCTTGGAAAATTGACTTTGATCGGCTGTGGTCCGGGCGCATCGGATCTCCTGACAATACGTGCCGCGCGCCGGATCGGTGAGGCAGATATTGTTTTTCATGACCGATTGGTCGAGGCTGATGTGCTGGAATTCGCAAGCCCCGCGGCCACCCTGCAATATGTTGGAAAAAAATGTACGGATGGTGGGCGTCAACAGACTGACATCAACAGCATGTTGCGTGGCGCCTTGCTGGCAGGACGCCATGTTGCACGTCTGAAGTCTGGCGATCCCATGATATTCGGCCGAGCCGCTGAGGAAATTGCGGTGGCTGTTGAGCTTGGCGCCGAAATTGAAATCGTTCCGGGTGTGACCGCGGCGTTGGCGGCGGCGGCGGAATGCTCGATCCCAGTGACCGAGCGAGCCGAGTTGAAGAGCTTTGTCGTGACGACAGGTCGCTCTGCGAACAAGGACAAGGAACCCGATTGGGCCAATTTATTGAAACCCGGAATATGCGTGGCTTTCTATATGAGCGTAGCGCAGGCATGGCGCATTCAGACCGCCTTGATGGCGCGAGGTGTGCCGGGGTCACTCCAGGCGGAATGGGTGGAGAATGTCGGAAAACCGGACTGTCGCAGGGTAGAAACTCGCTTGGACCGTCTTGCTTTGGATGCGCGGCAACACAGAGTCCGGAACCCTGCCATACTTTTCATTCGTTACCCGCTCAGTGCGACGAATGTGGAAGTTATTCCCGCTCCAGCTGACGGCATGACTATTTAGCCAAATGGGTGATTTGGCTCGTGTCGAGGGCGCCGAGCCGACTTCTCTGGTCTCTGATGGTGAAGCCTGAAATGTAGCCATCAATATTGGTCGGATCGAATATGCGCCGATCCATGAACTGGTCTGCCCCCATGGCGACGGGCTCTGTTGCATCACTCAGTAGCCAGGCATGTTGATGCGCACCTTCCATTTTTTCATCGGCGCTGGGGCAAGCTATGCCCAGTCGCTCGACAGCCTCGCAGTAGATGTCAGGTCGGAAAGCCAGCCTGGCGATAGCACTCGCATCCACATCGTCTGGAGCTTCTCCCCACCGGATCATCTGGGACAGGATCCACTTGGCGTGTGACCGCCAGGGGAAGTTAGCCGCGTAGCGGTGGAAGACGTTGAAATCGGGCATATCTATGCGGAGTTCACCACCCGTCTGTCGGTTCTTTCCCGTCAGTGAGCCTACAACTTCGTCGAAGGGCGCATTCACATAGTCGGGGGTCGAAATGATCTGGGCTGCAGTTAACCGGTTGTCCATGTCATCCAGCCAGGCGCAAGTCTCCGACAAAGCGGCGATGAGCTTTAGATGCCATTCCTTGTTCTGCTCGGTCCAGTCCTGACGCACTCCAAGAACTTTTTCAGGGCCATTCGACCAGATCTCTCCGGATGTGATCAGTGTGCGTCCAATACCCGCAACCACAGCGGCATTGTTCCACGGCTCGCCGACGCAATAGCCATCGATCTGTCCGGCCGCGAGCGCGTCAACCATCAGGGATGGCGGCACGACGACGAGGTTGAGATCGCGCATCGGATCAATGCCGGCGGCGGCCAGCCAGTAGCGCAATTCAAGTGCATGCATCGAATGAGGATACACATGCGCAAAGGTCAGCGCGGCTTTGCCATCTTCCTTGCGCTGGTCTATCACGCGTTTGAGGGCGTAGGCGGAGAGCGGACGACGAGAAATGGTCTCCGGTGCCATCTGCGCCATGGCTTCGAACAAGGTGGTTGAAACGGTGATCGCATTGCCATTGAGGTTGAGCGTGAAGGCTGTCGTGAACTCACCTGGGAAGGGACCGATGCCGGCTGCCGAGGCAACGACCATGGGTGACAGCATGTGGGCGCCATCAATCGCGCCGGTGCCGAGCGCGTCGCGCATGGCTGCCCAGGAAACAAACCGTTTAAGGGTCACATCCAGTCCATGCGCTGCGAAGGCACCACGCTCCTTGGCTACCGCCAATGGGGCGCAATCTGTGAGCTGTGCAAATCCGAGTGTGAGAGAATGTGCCATCAGATGTTGTCCGGTGCATGCTTGCCGGCAAGCATGCCGACAATGGTCAAAATGTTTTCAGCCACCTCTTTGATGGGCTTGCCCTGTTGTTGGGACATGGTGCGTATTGAGGAGAAGGCTTGGTCCTCCGTCATGCCATGATGTTGCATCAGCATGCCTTTCGCGCGCTCTATCACTTTGCGAGCGGCGAGATCGTCCTTGGTTTTTTTCAGTTCGTTGCGCAGGCCATCCATGTGACGGAAGCGGGCAATGGCCGTGTCGATGAGGGGCTGGACCCGTTTGGGGGTTAAGCCATCAATCACATAGGCGCTGACGCCGGCTTCAATTGCCTCCTGCATACCGCCGCCACCTTCTTCCTCCACGAACATCACAATGGGTTTGGGGTTGGATTGGGCGACCAGGCGCAGGCTTTCAATCGTGTCTCTATCCGGCGAATTGCAATCCATGATGATAACATCCGGACTGATCCGGGCGATCAGGTCGAGGAGAACCCGTCCATGGGTTTGCGTGGCTGTGTGCACCACGGCATTGGCGATCAGTCCCTCTTCAACCTGCCGGGCCCGTTCCGGATCTTCATCAATCAACAGCACGCTCAAAGGCGCAGCCGAAGTGACTGCGCCTTGAGCTGGAACAGCTTCAACTTCCTGACCCTTAGAGGGCGAAGTCAAACTGGATCCAGAACTTGCTGGTGTTTGTGGCGAAGTCATCTGCGCTGTAATCCGCATATTTGAGGGTGATACCGATCTTGTCCCATTTTGCAGAAGCCGCGAGATCGAGTTCGCTGCCATAATCGGCCCCTCCGACATCTGCGCTGAAATCATGATAGACTGCAGTCAAGGCCACACCACTGAACGGGCCGATATCGCCAACTTGATACGCTGCCTTTGCATAAATATCTTCCACACCGGTCGTGGGAGTGGTCAAAAACTTGTCGGCCCAGCCCTGGAATTTGTGAAGCGTCGCCAGCGGTGTTTGAAATCCGCGTGCATCGTCGCCGCCGAGCACTTCAATGCCGGCGCCGAGCGTAACTGCTTCAACAGAATATGTGCCTTCAACGAGATAGTAATCGGCCGAGTAATCCAGGGAACTGGAGCCATAGTCGGACTGGGTAGCGTAGGAAACTGTGTATCCGAGCTTTCCGGTCCCGATGGCCTGCTTTCCCGCCAATCTGGCGCCGACTGTCTGGGACGAGAAAACGCCGCCAGCATTGTCAACGTCAATCTGATAGGCAAAGCCAGTCAGCGTACCGATCGGAGTGGGGTGACTGAGGTTCAGCAGATAGGAATCGCCATCCCAGCGTCCCACGGCGGAATCATCTCCAAAGATGCGGTTGATCTGGGCGATATAGGTGAAATCGACCTTCAGCTCGCCCAACGAGGAATTCTGAACCCTTGCGCCATCGAAGGTCTGCTCATTCTGGCGCCATCCGACATTGCCCACAAAACGCGCGTCATCCAGGCCGATCCTTTGGCGACCCAGCGTGATTATCGTATCCGGCAATGAGGTATTGGTTAGTTGAAATCGGTTCAATTCCGTTGCATTCGGATCCGCGACGACCGGATAGCCGGTCTTTCCATTGATGGTCGAATTGAAATCGTCGATGAGGTCGTCGATGTGATCGAACTCGACCAAGAGAGCGGTGTCGAAGATTTTGCCTGTCTCGAAGCCGGCTCGGAAGCGATAGGTGAGGGCGCTTGCATCCTCCGGCAGGCCTTCCTGTTCGACGCCCTCATAGCGAAGCCGCGCATTGAAGATCGGCTTTGTGTCAGCCAGTGCGGTTTCCCAGCGGGAAGTGGTCTGGTCGGCTTCGGATGCACACGGGAGTGCAACGGAGAGCAACACGACAGGCGCGATGAGCGCGCGGAAATTGGGTTTTGCAGACATGATCAGTCCTCGGTCTGAACTGGCATCGCCCTGAAAGGCGTAGACCAGCAGAAAGAAAAATAGCCCGGAAACCAGCGTCCGGACGGTTCAACTTCTTCACCGAAGATTTGCGCCCAGCTTCGGGCGCGAAGACTTTGACCATTCAAAGCTGGCTAGTTTTTGCCCCGGGCCACCGAACTGTGCAACGGGATCAAGGAGTGACAAAAAACTTCCGCCAATTCAGATCAGTCTCTGGGCGGGATGATTGAGGTCTGCCAGAAATTCAGTCATTCTGGGCAGGTCGGGAAGATGTAGCGATTTGCGCTGCTGTCACGGGGAAAGGATCTTTGAATGACGGTCATGGGGTGCCTGTTCGCGGGAGGCGCAGGACGCAGGCTCGGCGGCGTTGAAAAAGCGTTGATCGAATTTTCCGGAAGTCCCCTCTGGAAGCGCGCCACCCACCGGGTCACCCCCATGGTCGACCAGGTGGTGGTCACGGGTCCTACCGCGCCGGAGTGGTCGGAGGCTGTTCCGGGGCTGGTTTTCGTGCAAGATTTCCAGCCGAACGGTGAGCCTATCGGCCCGGCGGGGGGGCTTCTCGCAGCATTGGAGCATTGTCTGCGAGAGAAAGGACCAGAGAGCTTACTGCTGACCGTTCCGATTGATGCCCCGTTCTTCCCGGTGGACCTATTCGCACAATTGTCCACTGGCCGCGGTAACGCACGCGCCGCCCTGGTCGAAACGGAGTTTCGTCTACAGCCGACATTTGGCCTTTGGTCATGTGCGCTCGCGCCAGATGTCCGCTCTTGTGTCAAGCAGGGCAAATTGGCGCTCCACGCAATCGCCGATCATGTTGGGGCAGTCAAAGTCCGGTTTCAGGCCGAAGATGAGGCGTTCCTGAATATAAATACGCCGGAGGATATTCAGCGCGCTGAAGCTGTAGCGGCCTTGTTGGAACGGTCTTAGCCTGCCTCTCTGACGGGTTTGATCAATCGATCAGGCCAGCCAGACACCTTCCACCATATCTCCAGCCGCCAGGGCCGGCGCGTCAGAGGGGCGGTGAATCAGGAAGTTCGTCTCGATAAAGGGCGTGAGCAGAGAGCTGTCCTGGTTGCTGGCGGGCGTGATACTGGGCGCCTCATTCTTGGTGCGGGCCAGCGTCCCTCTCAGGAAGGCCTCTCGCGCTCCGTTTGCCGGTAAGGACGCTACGAGAGGCGCCTGCATCCATTGGGCGTCGGCTGGTTGGCCTTGAAGGGCATTCATCAGGGGCCTCAGAAAGAGATGGGCGCAAACAAGAGCCGAGGCCGGGTTTCCCGGTAGTCCCAGAACGTATTGATGATCTCGTCTGGAATGCCAGGTCGGCTTTCCGGGCTTTATGGCGATCTTGGTGAAGATGGGGTCAAAGCCGAGATGCCCGAAAACATCCTTCATGTGGTCATAATCGCCCACGGACGCGCCGCCGATTGGGACAAACACATCCGGGTTACCCGCGTCTTCTACGCGGCGTCTGATATCGGATGGGTCATCCCTTGCTGTACCGAGATTGATGGCCTCTGCTCCCCAGTCGCGGATCAACGCCATCAGTGCATATTCGTTGGAGGATATGATCTGGCCGGGTTGCAGGTCGGAGCCGGGAGGTTTCAATTCGTCGCCATTGGTAAGTAATGCCGCACGTGGGCGACGATACACAATCATGGATGCATGATTGGCGGCCGCACAAATAGAGAGGTGAGCTGGCCTGATCCGGGTTCCTGCTTCAAGAAGCACTTGCCCTGCGTGAAAATCGATCCCCGCTTGCCGGATGTTGCGCGGCGATGCCTGGGGCACATTGATCCAGACTGTGGTGTCCTGCCGTCGGACATCTTCCTGAATGATGACATGGTCACATCCGCGTGGGATAACCGAGCCGGTGAAGACCCGCACACATTGGCCGGGAGCGACAATGCCATCAAAGGGCGTGCCTGCGGCGGCGTCTCCAATCAATGCCAGAGGCCTATCGCTGAGCGCTTCTGCGAATCGCACGGCGTAGCCATCCATGGCAGACATGGCTGCGGGCGGATGGGTCAGTCTCGCCGCCACACCTTCCGCCAATATTCGACCGACACACTCCTCCAATGGAAGCGTTTCCGTTTCCTGGATGGCTGGCACACTGCCGATATGCGCCAAGGCTTCCTGTCTGGTAATCATGGGATCGGTCTATACATGACTGGTCAGAAGGCGGAAGGCCACGATCAACACGAGCAGTGCAGTGATTGCTTTCACCCAACGCTCGGGGAACATGCCGAGAAGGAGTTTGTGTCCCAGCCAGCTGCCGAAGGCGACAGCGATGAGGAGGGGCCAGAAATCCCAGAGATCGATCGTCATTCTGCCAGTCTGCAATGACAGTGACTTTCCGACCAGTGCCGCAACAGAGTTGGCCGCGATATAGGCACTGGACAAGGCAGCTATGGTTCGTGGAGGGGCCCATCTGACGAGATGGAGGATCGGTGCCAGAAAGATGCCGCCGCCAATCCCGACAAGGCCTGACACATAGCCAATCCCTGCGCCTATTAAAGGGGCCGCGAGTTTTGGCAGGCGCGACGTGCTCAATGTCTCAGGGGACGTGCGCATGAAGCTTGTCCATGCCAGTTGGATGCCCGCAGCAAGCAGGGCGCCGCCCAGTAGCAGGACGAGTGCGCGTTCGGGGATAGGTGTCAGTCCGCCCAGGAAGGCCGCCGGCACAGACATGGCCAGGATCGGGAGGACGCGAGAGTTTGGATACAGGCCAGCCTTCCAGCATTTCGCCGCCCCCAGGCTGGACACGAGGATGTTGCAGCAGAGGGAGACAATCGGCACCTGCATTACGGGCACGCCCGAGATCACCAGCAGGGCCGTATACGTCGAGCCGCCGCCGAACCCAACGCTCGAATAGAGAAGTGCCACAAGCGCGAAGCCGAGCGTAAGCCAGATCATCGTATCTTGGTGCCTCCTGAAAAAAGGGATGTAAACATGCGGCTATCCCGCGCTAGGTTGTCCGGGTTGTCAGGATTGTTCGAGGAATTCCAGCGTGATCCGTATTCAAAGCGCTCCGTTGGACATAGAGTCCGAACTTCAGGCATATCGCCTGAGCTCTCCGGATTATGGGGCGCTGGCCAGTTTCGAAGGGTATGTTCGAAGCGAGCATGGGAACGTCACGGCGCTCGAACTTCAGCATTATCCTGCCGTGACCGAAGCGGAGATCGCCCGGTTCGAACGAATGGCCCGGGCTCGGTTCGATGTGCTAGACTGCCTGATAATTCATCGTGTTGGTCGAATATTGCCTTCAGAAGCGATTGTACTGGTAGCGGTTCTGGCAAAACACAGGAAACCTGCCTTCGAAGCTGTCGACTTTCTTATGGATTATCTGAAGACAAGTGCTCCCTTTTGGAAAAAGCAGATCGGTCCCGACGGAGAGACCTGGATCGAGCCCAGATCGAGCGATCATGCGGCCGCAGCTGCGTGGAACAAAGAAAGTTGATCCCGTATGACCGATAAGCCGGAACTGCCAGCGCCCGGGGGCAAAATAGTGATGGAGCCCGCCTTCAAGCCCGTTCGTATCGCCCTGCTGACCGTTTCGGATTCGCGCGATGAATCGTCTGATACGTCAGGTGCTATTCTCTCAGCGCGCGTAGAAGAGGCAGGTCATATACTGGCAGCCCGGACGCTGGTCACGGACGACAAGGAAATCATTTCCGCGACAGTCCGGACGTGGATCGACGCGTCGGACATCGACGTCGTGATCTCGACGGGAGGAACCGGGTTGACGGGCCGGGACGTCACGCCGGAAGCTCTGATGCCGTTGTTCGAGAAGCAGATCGAAGGATTTGCCGTCGTCTGGCACATGGTGAGCTATCAGAGCGTCGGCCTGTCCACATTACAGTCTCGCGCCTGTGCTGGCGTGTCGAATGGCACATTCATCTTCTGCCTGCCCGGGTCGAATGGCGCTTGCCGGGACGGCTGGGACAAGGTGATCCGGTGGCAATTGGACAGTCGCCACGCCCCTTGCAACATGGTCGAGCTGATGCCCCGCTTGAAAGAGAGATGACGTCATGAGCGGAGAGGGACTGACACATCTCGATTCCCAGGGACGACCACAGATGGTCGACGTATCCGCGAAGGATGTCAGCGCGCGGGTCGCGATGGCTGAAGGCGTAGTTCGCATGTCCGCCGCAACGCGGGATCTCGCATTGGGTGGAACGTCGAAAAAGGGGGATGCGATCACGACCGGCATTCTGGCGGGGATCATGGCCGCGAAACGGACCGCCGAATTGATCCCGCTCTGTCACCCGCTTCCCTTGTCACGGGTGAATGTCGACATTACGCCCAATGAAAATGGCCTTCGAGTGGTGGCAGAGGTGCGCACTTCTGGCCGGACGGGCGTGGAAATGGAAGCACTGACGGCGGTGAGTGTCGCTTGTCTCACGCTCTACGACATGCTGAAGGCTGTGCAGAAGGACATGGAGGTTTGTTCCATCCGACTACTGAGTAAAACCGGGGGCAGTTCGGGTGACTACTCCGCGTCGCCGGCTGAGGATTCGGCTTGAAGGTTCGTCTTATCGGGCCCGGTGAGGCGGAGGTTGACGCATCAGGCCAAGCACCACCGCGTTCCGCGCTCATCGATGGGGCAGGGCGGCGGGTCAGCTATCTTCGGCTCTCGGTCACGGACCGGTGTGACTTACGATGCACCTATTGCATGCCGGAGCGTATGCGGTTTCTGCCGAAGACGGACATTCTCAGTTTTGAGGAATTGGCCAGGCTGGTTGATGGGTTTATCGCGCGAGGCATCACGAAACTGAGGATCACGGGTGGAGAGCCCCTTGTGCGCCGAGATGTCATGCAATTGCTGGAACATCTTTCGCGCAGACTCGGCACGACCGGTCTGAAAGAGATTTCCTTGACCACGAACGGGACGCGCCTCGAACACTATGCAGCGGATTTGAAACGTCTGGGTATTGAGCGCATCAATGTGTCTCTGGACACGCTGTCGCCGAAGATGTTTCAAAGGGTCACGAGGAAAGACCAGTTCGAGACGGTCATGCGGGGGATCGCGAAGGCCCGTGATGTCGGATTGAAGATCAAGATCAACACTGTGGCCTTGCGAAACATCAACGAAGACGAGATCCCCGAAATAGTCGAATGGGCTCATCGTCAGGCCTTTGATGTCTCCCTGATTGAGACCATGCCATTGGGCGAAGGTGTGGCCGCTCGTGAAGACCACTACCTTTCGCTTCTTACAGTACGTGAGACGTTGGCTAAGCGCTGGAGCCTGGAGCCGTTGGTCTATTCGACTGGTGGACCTTCGCGGTACGTACGAATTGCCGAAACAGGCGGCCGATTGGGATTCATTTCACCGCTCAGCCACAATTTCTGCGGGACGTGCAATCGTGTGCGCGTTACCTGCACGGGTATGTTGTATACCTGTCTTGGATACGAGGCCGGGGTAGATCTGCGCGGTGCCCTGCGTGCAGAGCCGGATGGATCAGTGTTCCACGACGTATTGGATCAGGCATTGCGCCAAAAGCCTGAGCGCCATAATTTCGATGCAGAGCGCATAGACCAGCCCGCCACACAACGCACTATGTCTGTTACGGGAGGCTAGGCGTGGCGAAAGGAAAAATCCTGTTTTTCGGAAAGCTGTCGGATCTGGCGGGCGCCAACGAATGGCCAATGCCCGAATTCGATGGAGACTTGCCTGCAACCAGGTTTATTGCGCACATATGTCAAACGCGTCCTGACCTTGCCGCGGTGCTCTCCGAACAGCAAAATCGAATCTGTGTGAATCATGAGATTCATCCCGCAGCGGCAACGCTCCGAATTTCAAGTGAGGATGAGGTCGCCTTCATCCCTCCAATGAGTGGGGGATGACTGCATGGCCTCAAGAAGGTGTTGTCAGGGCAAACATCTGGAGGCGACCAATCCTGGTGTTTACCCTGAGGAAATGGCCAAGAACCCGTGTCGCTACTTTAAAGCCTCGCCTGAGATCATCCAGCTTGCGTGTTGATGTACGTCTGATTTCCGCTGTCGCTCCAAAATGTCGAGGACCTTGTCCACAAGCGAGGGAGGGATAGATGTCAGCTACGAAAGCCTGAGGCTCTGGGTTGATCGGTTCGGCACATTGCTCGCACACAAGATCTGGAGGCGGCGCTCAGAGTCGATGCGAAGAAGCCTCCAATGGCGGTGGCACCTGGACGACGTCTTCGTCGAGATTCGCGGCTTACACCACTACCTCTGGCGAGCCGTGGATCATGAAAGCGAAGTCTTGGAATCGTTTGTCGCGAAGAAGCGCCATAAGGCTGCTGCGTTGAGGTTTCCTCAAAAAAGCAATGAAGCGACATGGGAATCCACGAATTATTGTGACTCGTAGATGGCCGTCTAATCGGGCCGCGATGAAGGTCATCAGAAGTGAGGCGCGCCAAGAAACTGGTCGCCATCTGAATAAACGCGCATAAATTTCACACCTATCCTTCCGCAGGCGAGAGCGGGCGATGTCCCGGCTCAGGCGGATGCGAAGTCTGCAGAAGTTCGTCTCAGTTTCTTCGTCAGTGCACAATCACTTCAACTTTGAAAGGCACGACAACACCAGAACCCTGTTCAAACAGAAACGAGACACCGCGCTTCGCGAGTGGCGCGACCTCCTTGTTGCCTAGCACCTGCTCGTCCGCGAATTGTGGAGACTGGTTCGCATTAGACTGACAGCATCCGCGCGAACATGCTGAGCGATGCGGCCGATTCTCATCTTGGCGGCGGTTCCGAGACTAAGCCTGGGGCTCGGACGGGCCCGCCGGTAGCCGGGCTAAGCCCCAAACCCATGGCGGCTGACAAAAGTATTGTAACGATTGCCGCCGTCAGCAGGGCTGCATAACCACCGATCTGGTCTAGAAGACCGGCGCTGCCCGCACCGAGCATCATGCCGAGCGCCATTGATCCCATCATTAAAGCATATGAGGTGGCCGCCACGTGCTCTTCACACACGCGCATGCCCAGTGTCACCATGCAGAGGTAAAACCCGAAAACGATCAGGGTGTAAAACAGGTACCAGCTTGAAAAAAACAAGTCGGTTGTCGAAGCGAGTGCCACAAAGATGAATATGGCGATGACACCGGCCACGATACCCGATGTCCAATATCCGAGTGTGGCTGGCCCGATTTTGTCGGTTACCCAGCCCCCAACCAACAATAAACCGGCACTGGAGATCAGATATCCAATCCCCGCCAAGGACGAATATCGCGTCTCTCCCCACTGCATTTCCTGGGCTGCGAATGCCGGCAGCGTCGCTTCGATTATGCCTTGATGCACGCCGTAGAAAACGCAGAGACCAATGATCAAGAGCGGGTCACGCCGAAGCAAGACGCGGAACGTTTCGCGCAACACAGGCCACCAGGCGTCTGGTTTGGCATCGCGGCTCTGGACCGACGTCTGGCCCTCATTCCATGGAAAGAGTTTTTCACCCGGGCGTTCCCGGATCAGGATGGCGGCGAATGCGGGGATCGAGAACAGGCAGGCGGTTGCGATCATCGCAATCGGAAAGCTCTGATACTCAAGGAAATACCCAACCAATGCCGCGCCGCCAGCCATGCCCACAGACTTTCCGCCCAGCATGAAAGCATTGATCTTTCCGAGTTCATTCTTGGGAGTCAGGTCGATGATCATCGCGTCCAGCGCCACGTCCTGAACGGCCGTCATGGCCGACAAGACCGCGCCAAAAATGATGATCGTCGCCAGCTCACTCGGTAAAGGGCTCCGAATGGCGAAGGCGATGAGCGAAATGATCAAGCAGGCCTGCGCGCCAACGAGCCATGCGCGCCGACGGCCCATCGGCAGAAAGGCATACCGGTCGACAACGGCGCCAATAAAAAACTTGAGACTCCAGGGTAATGAGATTGCTGCGATAAACGACCCGATCGCCCCAACGGGCTGTCCGTTCACGGCAAGCCAACTCGGAATTGCGACGAAGAATAACCCCTGGGCCAAGCCTTGCGCCAGATAAAGTAAAGTACCGGTCGCAAAGCGCAAACGTGCGTTTTCGGTATAAGCTGGCAGCTTAGAGGTTCCGGCTTTTAGAGCGATATTCGCGTTATCCGTCATATCAAAGTGCCTCACTCAAACAGGGTTGTGGATAACCGGGAGCCAAGCCTGCTTATCGCCTTTGCCGGAGACCTCTGTTGCCAGTAAAATTAGGGGGGCATCCAGAAGTCTCCGGTCGACACAGCTACGCCAAGCCTCTCGGTCGGAGGTCCGATAAGCCATGCAGCACACTGTTTTTATTAATGTAATCCGAGTAAACTGTGCAGGGTCACGGCGACCACCGTCAAGCAATGCAAGCGTCAAAATAGTGTCAAATCGGTCGATAGATTATGTGACCATGACGGGTGCGGACCATACTGAGAAGTAAATACGACACCCCACATATCGAGGTTTGACCAGGAAACGGGGTGCCGTGAAAGAATTCCGCACTGTTAAATGCCGGCTTTATTTAAGGTCGATCTCATGCACGATGTAGCTGCCGGTGATTTCGCGCAATTCTGGATAGGTCTCAAGCGCCCGCTTTGAATCCGCATCAGCTTGCTCCTGGCCGAGCGCGTCCATGATTGCCTCATACTTCTCTTTCGATGGAGTCATATCGGCAAGACTGGCATACTTTGTGACAAGCAGCAGATTAAAATCACCGCTCTCAGGCGTAATGCTCGAATAGATGGAATAGTCCTCAATATAGCCGAGCTCTTTACTGATTTCCGCGCCCCGAACCCAGGTCGCCTTCAGACCCTCGAGATAGTGATCGCCCGCATTGGTCTTCACCTTGATAGTTCCGATTTCCCAGACCGCGTCGCTGATCTCATAATCAGTGAATGGCTCTAGTTGGGCCTGCGCAGGTGTGAGTCCGATTGAAAATGCGATCAGTAGCAAGCTGAAAATTCGTTTCATGGTTTCTCTCCGTAATTCCCTTTTTGGGTACGCGGAGGATGGTGCTCTTGTGCCAACACGGTCAATTCGAGGTGGCGTCAAAAAAGCGTTAATTCGCCTGGGACTTAGCGCGGGTCTGAGGGGATAAGATCCGGCCAACCATATTTTTCCCACGCCTCAACCATGCCAATGTCTTCAGCAAACGCCATGAAATCCGGGTGCTGAAGCGTACGGCCGATGGGGTCGATGTCGGTCCAGAGGCTCATCAGCCCCGGCATATTGGCAGGGTGAATCTGTTCACGATATACCTTCATCACCAAGTCAGAATGCCCCATCCAGACCGCTGGCCAAGCGACGGTTTGATCGTAGGGGTCGAGCAAGGTTTGGTGCAGCATGTCAATCAGTTTGCAATAGGTCTGGCGGGCCTCTTCATTGCCGCTGCAAATGCCTTTCGCGGCGGTTTTCAAATAGAAATCGCGCGCTTCGTCTGAGATTTCGGCCGCGCCAGGTGGCGACATAATGAGTGTTCCGACATAACGCCGTGTCTCAAAATAAGTTTTGACAGCGGTTTCGTGATTGCCGGCAGCAGCTTGAGCGACCCCGAGATAGAAACCTGGAATCCCGAGATCTGCCATCCGTTGTCCTGCACGCATGGCCGCCTCAAGATTTCCAACATTTAAGTGTGCGACACAAAGCATGACATAGTTCCGGCCATAGACGGGATCCTGTTCAATCGCTGCTTCGATATAGGGCAAGGCCTCTCTTGTGCGTCCGAGATACAATAGGCTGGATCCCAGTCTCAGGGTCACATCGGCATTGTGGGGTTCCAGCCTATAGGCTTCCAATGCGTATTCCAGCGCCCCAGCGGGATTAAAGCACGTCCATTCATGGATACTGAGTATCGCGTAGGCGTAGCCTTGATTGGGATCGAGATCCAAAGCGCGCCGCGCGCAAGATGCCGCTTTTTCTGATAGCGCAACGCGCTCGAGACAGGGCGTATAGACAGCGACATGAATGAACGCTTCGCCGAGGGCCGTCCAGCATTCAGCAAACTCCGAGTCAATCTCCAAGGCTTGCTCAAGCAGCTCGACAGCTTTTAGCAATCCCCCTTCCAGTGTTACCCGCTGGGTCAATGTTCGCCCCTGCAGATACAGCGCATAAGCCTCACGGCTGCGCGTCATCGTCCGTACCGGCCGCGAATTTCGCTCAAGACCCATGGCATGGCTTAAGCCCGCAATGGCATTTTCGCCGATTAACTTACGCTGGTCGAAAAAGTATGTTTCGGACTCAACGATCTGATCGAACCATATCTGTTTGCCGGAAGCCCCCTCTATCAGTCGTATGGAGAGCTTGACTGAACCTGTGGATCGATGGACCGCGCCTTCAATGAAGTGTGTCACGCCAAGCTTCTCGGCCATCTCTGGAAGCGTTAGTGATGATCCAGCCACCGCCTCCACAGATGTTTGTCCGGCAAGCGCCAGTCCGTTCAATCCGCCAAGACGTGACGAGAGTTCCTCAACCGCCGCATCTGCGAGAAACAGATCGCCACCTACTTCGTCAATCTGCTTGAAGGGCAGGATTGCAAGTCCTCTACGCTGACGTAGTCGAGATATGCCACTCCAACCGTGCCAGGCTTGTTCTAGAGCTTCATGACGCTCGTCTAGCCCGCTCGCTCTCAGCGCCGACAACAGGCGCTGTGTAGAAATCCGAAGTCGGTTTTCGATCTGACCACGCTGGATTGCGAGCCATTGAGTCAGGTCGTCTCCCAAATCGAAATTCGCGAGCAGAGGCTTTCCGGATAGCTCAAGCAGAAGCTGTGTTGCAAGGACATCATCTCTCTCTTTCAAGGCTGTTTCCAGCGATTGAAGGTCGGTGTGGATCAAATGTGATTTGACCGCGAGCTGAGTGTTAGAGATCTCCAGAATTTCCCAACCCGAGCCTTGAAATTCGCGTTTGAGATCGTGCAGGCATTGTCGCAGACTGGCGCGCGCCTGAGGCTTGAAGCGGCCCGCCCATATTAGCTTGCTGACCAAGTCCCGGCTTAAGCTTTGCCCTGGATTTATACTCAGCATAGCGAGAATGGTACGCGCGCGCCGGTTGGAAATGTCGATTGGTGTTTCGGATGGTGTTGCGACTTGAAATGAACCAAATAGCGAAACGTGGAGTTGGAACTCGAGGTCTTCAATTAGCGGCAAACCCCGTTCTCCCAATATTTTCGGTTATGTAGAGCTTACCGACCGGGCCTTCTCCCAGCAACCAAAATGTCGTTTCCAATCATTCAACGACCGCTGAGGATGCGAAAGAGGACATCGGAACACAAGTGTCATTGGCCCTTTGTTGTTGGCCGGCAATATAAACCCAATGACGTCTTCCAGCGTCATTCGCCCCGTAACATCAACGCGCCCAGCTGAGACAGGTACGGACAGGCCTCCGAACGGCGTATCTATTGGGAAGGAGTTCTGTACCAATTAGTGAAAATCACGCGCACCAGCCAAAACACCATCAGTGCCAGAACGGCGACAATTGGGGCGGTGAGAAAGAATGGTGTGCGCAGGACTTCCGGCAGTACGTCATTGTTACCGAGAAAGAAGATCGTCACGGCGATGAACAGAGACAGACACATCCGCCAGAGATGGCGCGCAATCCGATGCTTACCAGTACAGCCACCGCGCCGGATCACAGCAACATCATACGCCCCAAACAGCCCCGCGAGCGCGGCCAGGATGAAAAAGGCGGCGGAGGGAACATCGTCCTGTAACGGAGCCCCGCGGATTGTTTCGGTCAGGCCCATTCCGAGTGCGAACGCGCCTGCAAGGAGAATGAAAAGACAATTCGCTAGCTCAAACCGCTCCGTTTTACCTTCGCGGCGTATCACGGTCGCCCAGCCACTCAAGAGCAAATAGAAGGCCATCACGCTCAGGAAAATAGTGAAGAGAATGGATCGCGTGACGCTGAAATAGAGGCCACTTGCGATCAGGAGGAGCATTGCGCCAAAGAACAGGTTTCCGGCCACCCTGTGCAGACGGAGCCCCTTTGCGACCGGCAATGCTCCCGCACCAGAGATGACGGCCAGTGTGCCCATCAACAGATGTGCCAACCCCATGAGTGGAAGTTGAGACATGTTGTTTCATCCTGATAATATCGGGCACTCAGGTCGCTGAGGGCATCAGCTCAGGTGACCTGCGGGCCAGCATCACGACACCCACACAAACAAATCAGACGATCTGGCTGAGCCCTGAAACGGCGTTGAGGGGTTCGAAATCTGGATAGATCGTCACGATTCCGGCAAGCCCGATGAAAACGCCGAACAGGTTCAACGCTCTTGGCAAACCGCGACGCCGCAGTCCGGCCAGGCTGACCAGCGTGATCCAGACGCCGCCGACAAACTCGGTGCCCCCGCCCAAAACATTCTGCACAATGCCAATAGCGAGCCAGACCGTTGCGGCGCGTTCGGTATCAGTTTCAGCAAGGCGCGTGACGCTGTCTGCGCCAAGGATGGAGAGCATGCCGCTGACCTTCTCGCCGGATAGGTTTCGTCAATGAGCAAGTCAGAACTGAAGCGTTTCATCGCAGCCCGGTTGACGGGTGCAGGAATGTTCGAAACAGGGATACCGGGTGTTCAGCTGTTTCGCATAACTGAGCCGGTGGGTTGCGCCCCAGTCATTTATGAACCTTTTATCATGGCAATCCTGAATGGCGCCAAAGAGGCCATCCTCGATGGAGACCGCCATGTCTATGACAGTCGTCAGTACATGTGCTGCTCCCTAAACCTTCCCGTCGAAGCCGGGGCGCCCAAGGCGTCGCCGAACGATCCGCTCCTCGGCGTCTATATCGCGCTCGATCCGCGCGTAATGACTGAGCGCACCATGGAAATAGAAAGTATTGGCGGTATCGACGCCATGTCGGCCGGAGGAGCTGTGGTTCGAGGTCTTGCGCTTGCGGGCTGGAGCCCTGATTTTACCGAAGCGATGTTACGCCTCATTCAGTTGGTCGGCAGTCCATCAGACATTGCGATATTCGGGAAAACCCGTCTCCGGGAAGTTTACTATGCAGTCTCTCTTCGTGGAGCGGGTAATTCTTCTTATTCGGAATCAGGACAACTTGGCTTCAGTGGCATCGGCCCCCGTGGAAATCCTAATCAAATCCTAAGTCATTGGGCGGATATTCCAGTCCGGCTTTTGCAGAGGGCTAACTGAGCGTGGGTAGGGTTAACCCTACAGGCCGAGGATCCCCATGCAGCAATATATCAGTAAATCCAAAACGTCTTCCTGGGATGGCCCGATTGATGAGCTGGCAGAATCCATTCTGAGCCCGGATCGTCTGCAGCAATCGATCATCCTCTACAGTGCTCTGACAGCCCTCATCATCATGATGATCACGATCACGAGCCTGCTTGTGGTTGGTCAATACGAACTGAATATCGGAACCTTCATAGACGCTCTTACGGCGGCAGCGTTGATTGCATCTGCTTACTTCGCAGCCAGACGCAAATTCATGTTGCTCCAGGGATTGCTGCTTTGTGTCAGTGTTCCGGCAAATTTGTTCGCCATGCTTGTATTGGACCATGAAGGCATATTTGTGGGAATGCTATTACTCAGCATTACGCCGATCATCTGGGGGCTCTTCACCACGATGAAGCTGAGCTTTGCCTACACTGCTTTCATTATCGGGTTCATCAACTGGTATATGGGACCAGCCGACCGGTTGGACGTAATTGTAGGCGGAGTAGACAATTCGGCACTTACAGCTATCGGGCTGAGCTTGATTGCTATTGCGTGTTGTGTTGCGGCCGTGCTGCCGAAACAATTCGGACAAAATGTCTACACTACGCTGAAAGAGGTTCTGCAGCGGGAGAATAGATATCGGGGGCGGTCTACTTCGTATGCCGAGATGTCTTCGGACTGGCATATTGAAGTCGATTCGACTGGCAAGATTGTCCATTATTTCGGCAAGGGCGACGCTCTCGGACGTCGTTGGCGCGATGTGCTGATTGGATGGGAAAACGATGAGGCGGTGTTCACAGGAGCTATTCAGCGTCGTGAGCCGTTTTCGAGGATAAAGGGTGTTCTGCGCGCCGATGGCGTCAATTGCAGCGTTGAGGTTAGCGGGCGTCCGCGGTTCTCCGAGAATGGGGAATTTACCGGGTATCTGGGCGTGGCGCATGACATCAGTGTACGTGAGGAATTTGAGCAGAAGCTGAAGCAGCAGGCTACGACGGATCTTCTAACAGGCTTGGAGAACCGCCACGCATTCAATTCTCTGATCGAATCTTGCAAGAGAGATGATCGCCCTGCCTTGATGAGCGTCCTCTACATCGATTTGGACAAGTTCAAGGAATTGAATGACCGGCATGGTCATGCTGGCGGGGATGCGGCGTTGATCGCACTCGGGGGTCGTTTGAAACATCTCGCCGACAAAGACGATAGCATTCGCGTGTTCCGGATTGGGGGCGATGAGTTCTGTTGTGTTGTCGGCAGGGCGGTGAATCTTGATGATATCTCGGTCTTGGCAGACCGGATCAGATCCTTGGTATCAAAGCCAATCGCATATGATGGTCGCTTGATTGATGTAACAGCGTCCATTGGCGCGGCCATCGGCTTGCAGGGAGAATCCATTGCGGACGTGTTGGAACAGGCTGATGCGGCAGTATACGAAGCGAAGTCACAAGGCGGCGATTCCTGCGTTGTTCCCGATGCGAAAGTACGTCAACGCCTGGAGCGTCGCCTGTCCATTCACCGGGACCTCATGCCTGCAATAGATGAAGGCAAGATCGGGTTGTACTACCAGCCGATTGTGCGGGTCTCAGATTGCCAGTTGGTTGGTGTCGAAGCGTTGGCGCGGTGGACCCACCCCAAGTACGGATCGATCAATCCGTCGGAATTCATCGAGATCGCTGAGGCAAGTCGGCATATCATTGCATTCGGCCAGTATGTGTTGCGTCAGGCATGCGAAGACGTTCTCGGGTGGATGTCGAAGAGCGGTGACAGCATTCGGTTGAGCGTCAATGTATCTCCCAATGAATTATTGTCCGATGGTTTTTCTGAATCGGTCGCTGAAATACTTCAAGAGACGGGGTTTCCCCCACACCTGCTGGAGCTCGAAATCACGGAGCGGGGCGTGCTGCGCAATATCGAAACTTCGTGTAAGGTGATTGAGGTTATCCGGGAAATGGGTGTCACGATCGCTTTGGATGATTTCGGGACCGGAAATTCTTCGCTCAGCCGTCTGGAGCATTTGCCGGTGGACCGGGTTAAGATCGACCGCTCATTCTTCGTTCGTGCGGAAGAAAGTGATCGCGCCCGGCAAATCCTCGGCATTCTGTCAGGCATGAGTCGGGTTCTGGATATCAAGGTGATTGCTGAAGGTGTGGAGACAGAAGAACAGTTCCGATTTGTGAACCTGGCAGGCTTTGGTGAAGTACAAGGCTATCTGTTCGGTCGACCTGCGCCTATTTCACAACTGGGACTGGGTATCAAGTCAAGCGACCGCATGGGGCAATTGGCCTGAGTGCTCACGCGTTGCTGATCGCTTCTTCGATTTTTGGAAGCGTGTGATGCGCCAGATCGCGGTTAAGTTCCGCCAGGATTGAAACCGATCCTGAATCTGTCAGCATCGGACGCAACTTCCCGAGTGAGCGAGGATCTGCTGCGACGACAAGGCTTGCAGGAGTTGACTGGCCTATTTCTTTCAGGGCCATCTCGGCGACGGTCGACAGAAAGCGTTCTTCTGCAATGTCGTGCCAGTCAGTCTGTTCTGTTGCGGCATGTGCGCCTGAAGGCGTCTTGAAGCGCCCGGCCCGATCACTTGACTGATCTCGATTCGGCGGATTGTCGTCCGTTAGAGCCTCGGCAATTCTCAAATCCAGCAAATCGGCATCGCCCTTGTTTTCCAAAAGCAGGGCTTTTGAGCCATCGCACACAAGGACGAACGCTCCGGTTGGCAAATGCATAATCGAGTCTCCCATATGACGCATACAGAGTGCAGATTTATTCGTTTCGCAGTTTGACAACTATCAACCTGACCTCTTTCATGGAGACAGGACTATTGATGTCCAAGGCGGATCGAGGCGGCAACAGTGTCCAGAGTCATTCCGGGTTTTTGCTGATCGCGGCCCGCGCATCTGTTGTGATAAAGCAATCTGCATAATCCCCGCAAACGGGCTCTGGTGACAGTCGGATCGTCGCGACAGCTTCATATTCTCGCTTGGGCTTGGAGTGCCACGGGCTGTCGAGTTCATAGACACCGAAATAGTAAGGGAACAGGGCATCCGCAGATTGATGATAGGTGCAAGTCGTGTCGGGGGCTGTTCTGAGCGTTGTTGTGCAGGCGGTCTCCCGACCGACAATCGTGAAGCTTCCAGCGGATTCCTCTTCAGCGATCTCGACCATACGGTGAAACAGGCTCGCTTCTACCTCGTCTCGGCTTGTCTCTGAATTCCCCCTGAAGCCTACGCGGATCAGCCCATCGCCAACGTTTTCACTCGTATAGCCGTGGAGTTCAGTTGCAGGCTGGTAAGGAGTCGGCGCCGATGCGCAACCTGTTAGCAGGGCTATGGCGAGCAACGCGATGGATGCGACGGGCGAGGGATTGAGATTGGCCATAATTCGATTGCCTCCACTGATACGGACAAGATGATGGACCTTAACCAAACGCCAGCGCCCTTTATTGATGCTTATCAACTGTTGAAACAACTTCGTCCTTATCGGATACGCCGCATGGCAAGCCGCATCTGCTTTTCCACTTCGAGCAAACCAAACACCGCAATCCCGGTACCGACTACGATGGAAGCGTAAAAGGGAGAAAGCGAGACGGTGCCAAATATACTCTGCGCAGCTGGAAGGTAGGTCGCCATCAGTTGACCGACCATGACAATCGAGAGTGCCACCCATACAGAGGGTGTGCCCTTCAGCCCGTCCAGTGTGCTGGACGCTCCATGTAGATAGCGAACGAAAAACAGGTAGGCGATCTGGAGAACAACAAGCGTGTTGAACGCAACCGTCCGGGCCAGCTCAATGGAGGCGGACTGATCTAGCGTATAGGTGAAGACTGCGAAGACGGCAGCCGCGAAAAGGATAGTTGCAACGACGATGTCTGCGAGCAATCCACCGTCTAGCAAAGTCGCATCGCGCTTGCGAGGGGGCTGTTGCATACTTCTGGGCTCAAGAGGTTCCAGGGCGAGTGCGAAACCAAGGGTCATTTCCGTGATCAGATTGATCCACAATATCTGGATTGCTGTCACTGGAAGCGTCGTGCCGAACAGAAGTGCCAGAATCACGACACTGGATTCCCCGCCACCGGTGGGGAGAGTCCAGCGGATCAGTTTTCGAATATTGTCGTAGATCCGGCGCCCCTCAGTGACGGCGGCAGCGATCGAGGCAAAATTGTCGTCTGCGAGGACGACTGCGGCAGCCTCCTTCGCGGCTTCGCTACCCTTGACGCCCATTGCTACGCCAACATCGGCACGTTTCAGGGCAGGCGCGTCATTCACGCCGTCTCCGGTCATCGCCACGATCATGTTTTGGCTCTGCAGGGCCTGCACCAGGCGCAGTTTGTGTTCAGGGCTCGTGCGCGCGAAGACATTGGTCTCCAGCGCCGCGTGGACAAGGTCGACATCATCCATCGCGTCCAGATCACGACCTTCCAGGACGTGACCCGGGTGAGGAAGTCCGATTTCCTTTGCGATGGCAGCCGCGGTGCCGGCATGGTCGCCAGTGATCATTTTCACCTGGATTCCAGCAGCATGACACTCAGCGATAGCATCCACAGCCTCGGCGCGAGGGGGGTCTTTCAGACCCACGACACCCAGAAAAACCAAAGCGCCTTTCAGCGCTTCCGGGGTCAATGCCTGGTCCGGCTTGGCCTCTGCTGAGGCCAATGCAAGTACTCGCTGTCCCTGCGCAGCCAATTCAGCGGTAATCGCCGTGATTTCTTCACGGTCGATGGGAACCGGTGTTCCATCTGCACCGATCATGTGCGTGCAAAGCGCCGAGATATCCTCTGGAGCACCTTTTGCGTGGATTCGTACGCCAGCCGGCCCCGAATTCTTGGTAGCCATGAAGCGGTGGCGAGAATCGAAGGGCAGGACAGCCTGACGGGGAGTGTCGCGTCGCACATCCTCGGCATTTCCCAGGACCTTTCCGGCGAAGGCAAGAAGTGCACCCTCCATGGGGTCTCCACTGACGATCCAGACGTCTCCCTCCTTTGCCAGACTGGAATCGTTGCAGCGCGCCGCCGTTTCCGCGAGTAGCTCAAATACAGGACGGATGGTCTCCGACGGCGATGGCGTAATATCCCCGCTTGGCGTGTATCCATCTCCTGTCACATCGAATGCCTGTGATGCGATGATGAGTGCTGAGACTGTCATTTCATTGTGAGTTAATGTGCCGGTCTTGTCCGTGCAGATGACGGAGACAGCGCCCAGGGTTTCGATAGCAGGCAGACGTCGAATGATTGCATTCTGTCCAGCCATAGCCCGAACACCTATCGCCATGGTGATGGTCAGGACTGCTGGCAGGCCTTCCGGAATGGCCGCAACCGACACGCCAACCACGGACATGAAGGTTTCGGAAAAGTCGGCATGTCTGATGAACACGCCATATGAGAGCAAGGCTGAGCCAATCAGCAGGATCAGAATGGTCAGCCATTTGGCGAAGGCATTCATCTGGCGCAGCAATGGCGTCTGCAGCTCGTCCACAGACGACAGCATGCTGCTGATCCGGCCGATCTCCGTATTGACGCCTGTTGCGGTGACCAATCCCTCGGCCTGCCCAGCAGTGACAATAGTGCCACTGAATGCAGAACTCGAACGGTCGCCCAGGACCGCATCGGTGCGCGACGGTTCCACGGATTTTTCGACAGGTACAGATTCTCCAGTCAGGATTGCTTCCTGAATTTTCAGGCCGCTGGATTCTATCAGTCGAAGGTCTGCCGGAATTCGATCTCCAGCCTCAACGAGCACGATATCCCCCGGAACCAGGGTTTCGGCGTCGACCGTCACCCTGTCTCCATCTCGCAGCACGGCAGCGTGAGGTGAGAGTAGGGTAGCGATCGCTTCCATGGCGGATTCAGCGCGGCCTTCCTGAATGAAGCCGATGACACCATTGGCCATCACTACGAACAGGATCACGGCCGTATCGACGGGATGACCGAGCCACCATGTGACGGCGGCTGAGGCGATGAGCACATAGATCAGGGCATTGTGGAAGTGGCGCAGGAACCGTAGCAGAAGTGGCGTTCTGCGTCCGCGGGGCGTCCTGTTTAATCCGTATTCACTCAAACGGGCTGCCGCTTCAGCCTGTGTCAGTCCAAGCCGGGAGGACGAGAGGCGTTCCAAAGCCGCTTCAGTCGGTTCTGCATGAACAGGTACTGACATATGGTTGGGGGGTGGCCGATGATCATGCATGGGCGTGGTCCGGATCCTGTGTCGGGATGCGGAACAGATACATGATTGCGTGTGGTTCGCGTCTCCGTAGAAGTACGGATGGAGACGGGGTGGTGCGGGTGAGTATAGTGTCATGCGATCATGAGGTATTCGATCTCGCGGTCGACTTGAGAGGTTTACTCCCATGACGTTCAAGACAATCTTCGCTCCGCTCGCTTTTGAAGAAACAGCAAGACTGGTGTCAGAGACAGCCTTGTTGCTCGCGGGTGCGTTCAAGGGCCATGTGATGGCTCAACATGTGCGTCCGCGCTTTACAGGCTACCCGCCCATGGAGTTCTATCCAGCATCTGCCTCAGCCACCGTGATGGCAATGGAGGGGCATGATGAAGCCGCGGGCCGCTATGCCCGCGCGTTGCGAACGAAGTTCGAAGATCTCTGCGCTGCTTCGGACGCCCATGTCGTGCCGGTACCGGAGGCGTTGAAACAAAACGGTGTGACCGCTTCGTGGACAGAAGAAGTTGGACAATTCCCGCTCAATTACGGTCTTTCGGCACGTGCGGCAGACCTTGTCGTCGTGGCAATTCCCGATGCCAAGGGGGCGCATCCGGAGCGTGAGTTGTTTGAAGCCGTGTTGATGCAATCGGGTGCGCCAGTTTTCCTTACGCCGCGTTCTGGCCTGAGCGCCGTACCGCGCCGACCGCTGGTCGCATGGGATGGCAGCCTGCAGGCATCAAGAGTCGTCCGTGCGGCTCTTCCCCTACTATTGCAAAGTGACGAGACGACACTGCTGACGATTGGGGAAACGGACGCAGCCACGCCGAGCCTTGAGCAGGCAAAGCTGTGGCTCGAGCGGGCAGGGGTTCTGGTCACGAGCCGTCACGTGGAGTGGCCGGAGCGGCCAATTGCGGAACGAATTCTCAATCAATGCGAAGCGAGCAACAGCGATGTTGTCTTGATGGGCGGTTACTCTCATTCCCGGTTGCGTGAATCCATCATAGGCGGCGTGACCTTGCACATGATCCAGCATGCAGACTTGCCAATCTTGATGGTTCATTAGGGGGGCGTGGATGAACGTGTTGACGCCTGCACCGGCATCGTATGCAGATACCGATACGGGCGTGCTTCTGTCTGCCCGGGGGCTGACCAAGGTCTATAACACGGGTGAGGTCAAAGTTCAGGCGTTGCGCGGGGTTGATCTGGACGTTCGGCGCGGCGAATTGTTGGTCATGCTGGGAGCGTCCGGCAGCGGAAAGTCCACCTTGCTCAACATTCTCGGAGGACTTGATCGCCCGACCGAGGGGGATGTCCAGTTCGAAGGCAAGTCACTTACCCGGAGGTCGGACGCCGGATTGACCCGGTACCGCCGGCACCATGTTGGCTTTATCTTCCAATTCTACAATCTCGTACCCAGCCTGACAGCGCGTGAGAATGTGGCGCTGGTGACAGAAATTGCACGCGATCCCATACCCCCTGAAGACGCCCTTGCCATGGTTGGGCTGAGTGCGCGCCTAGATCACTTCCCAGCTGAACTGTCCGGGGGCGAACAACAGCGCGTGGCCGTTGCACGAGCAATCGCAAAGCGACCCGCATTGCTCTTTTGCGATGAGCCAACCGGTGCCCTCGACAGCAAGACCGGAATCCAGGTTCTGGAAGCGCTTGACCATGTAAACAGAGAACTCGGCGCGACAACGGTCGTCATCACGCACAATATCGGTATCTCCGAAATGTCGGACCGCACAATTCGGCTGTCTGATGGGCGCATTGTGGATGTTGAAGAAGTCGGCAGGGCAAAAAAACCGGCTGATTTGTCATGGTAGGATGGATGTCAGCGCTGGACCGCAAATTGTTGCGGGATCTGTTGCATATGCGCGGTCAGGGGCTGGCGGTGGGCGCGATTGTGGCGTGCGGCGTAGCGATCATGGTGATGGCGCTAGGTGCGATATCGTCTCTCGAGTTGAGCCGCGATACTTATTACGACCGGTTTCGATTTGCTTACGTCTTCTCGAATGCGAAGCGCGCGCCCGAGCGACTCGCAAATGAAATCGCGGAGATTGATGGCGTCCGAACCATCGAAACACGCATTTCTCGCCTTGTAACACTGGACATTGAAGGCATGCGCGAGCCAGCGAACGCTCAATTGGTGTCGGTGCCTGAGAACGGAAAACCAAGACTGAACGGCGTCCTGCTGTATTCCGGACGCTTCCCCGATCCCAGCCGCCCGGACGAGGCAGTGGTTTCCAAGGCGTTCGTAGATGCGCACGGGTTTACGCTGGGCAGCCATGTACGCGCCATCATCAATGGACGTGCGCGTGACCTAGAGATTGTCGGGGTGGGGGATTCCCCAGAGCATGTCTACATGCTGGGCCCGAGCGGTCTGCTACCTGATGAAAAACGTTTCGCTATCTTCTGGCTAAGCCGTAGGGCACTTGAAGCGGCCTTTGATCTGGATGGAGCGTTCAACAGTGTGAGCGTCTCTCTCAGTCCCGGAGCCAACCCACAAGGGGTGATCGACTCGCTGGACAAATTGTTGGAGCCATACGGCACTGGCGGGGCTTATGGCGCGGAAGATCAATTGTCCAATGCGTTCATTGAAAGCGAGATGCAGCAACTGGCATCGATCGCTGCGATCATACCGCCAATATTCCTGATTGTGTCAGCCATGCTGATAAATGCGATTCTGGCGCGACTGATCGCGACGGAGCGCCAGCAGATTGGTTTGCTGAAAGCTTTCGGTTTCGATGAGTGGGAAATCGCCTGGCACTATGTGAAGATGGCGTTGGGCATGGTGACCGGCGGTATCCTCGTTGGTTTTGTCCTTGGCGCAGCACTGGCGCGCTTGATGACCAATCTCTATACGGATAGCTTCCGGTTTCCCGATATGATTTTCCGGCTGGATCCGTCGGCATTTGTGATCGGTGGGGGGGCTGCAACCCTTGCCGCGATATTTGGCGCAGTCGGGTCCGCGCGATCTGCAGCGAAGCTAGTGCCAGCCGAGGCAATGTCTGCTGCGCCGCCAACCGTTTATGGAAAAGGACCGGTTCAGCGTGCGTTCGCACACATACACTTTGATGAGCCAACCCGCATGATCCTGAGGCATGTCACGCGGTGGCCCGTGCGTGCAGGCGTGACCGTCATAGGCGTTGCGGCGGCGCAAGCCTTGCTGGTGGGGACTTTGTTTGCGTTCGATTCAATTGACGAAATGATGGAGCAGCACTTTCACCGCACGGATGCATATGACGTCGCAATTAACTTTGTCGAACCGACAAACATTGGCGCTGTGCGAGAAATAGAGCGAATGCCGGGTGTGCTTTCGGTGCAGCCTAACCGGGACATCTCTACCCGCGTGAGGTATGGCCAGTTGGACGAACGGGTGAGGTTGGTGGGTGTGGAGCCTGACGGCCGGCTGCGGCGGCTGCTGGATGATCAGGATAAATTCCTGGGTGTTCCGGATCGAGGATTGGCTGTGTCTTCGCAGCTGGCAGGAATGATCAATGTCGGGCGCGGTGATCGGGTCAGTCTGGAAGTGCTTGAAGGGGAAAGGCCTACGCTGGATGTGTCCGTTACGGCCATTGTGAATGAAGCCATGGGATGGCCAGCCTTCATGGATGTGGATTCGCTAGAGCGCGCCTTGGGTGAAAGCAATGTCGTCAGCGGTGTTTATGCCATGATTGATCCTGACAGGGAGGCAGTCTTCAGCGCTGCGGTTCTGGAGCGCCCCGGGATTGCCAGCGTCTCTCTCCAGCGCGCTTCGATTGAGAATTTCAATGACTCAATGGAAGAGAACATCAATATCATGATGACAATCTACGCTTTGATTGGCGGTGCGATTGCCGCGGCGGTCGTTTACAATGCTGCGCGTATCGGCCTGACTGAGCGAGGTCGCGAGTTGGCCAGCCTGCGTGTGCTCGGATTTTCGGAAGGCGAGGTATCGTACATCTTGATTGGAGAATTGGCCTTGCTGGTTTTTCTGGCTCTGCCGCTGGGTGGGGCTATGGGAATGGGGCTCGCCTATCTGGTGGCGACATCAATGGCGACTGAATTATTCCGAGTGCCGATTACAGTCGCCCCCTCCACGCACGGGCTGGCCGCCTCCATTGTGATCGTGTCATCGATCGCCGCTGCTCTATTCGTGCGCCAGCGCGTGAAATCGCTCGACCTTATCGCCGTTTTGAAAACCCGGGAGTGACCTCATGGCCCTTCGCAATCGTCTTCTGTTTTGGGCTGTCATCGCCATAATTGTGCTGGCGCTGGCGGTCTGGGCATTCTCACCCCGCGCCATCGACGTAGATATAGTGAATGCAAGCAGGGGGTCGATGACCGTTTCCGTAAATGAGGAAGGCAAGACGCGCATTCATGATGTCTTTGAAATCTCCGCGCCCGTCTCAGGGCAATTGGAGCGGATCAGCCTCGAAGCAGGCGACTGCGTATATCAAGGGGAGACAATCGTCGCAGGCATCCGTCCCGTGGCTGCGCCTGTGCTGGACAGTCGATCCCAAAAGCAACTGTCGGCGGTTGCCGATGCTGCCGCTGCTGCTGTGACGGCGTCCAAGGCGGAACTCGACCGGGTTCGGTCCGAACTGAACCATGCCACCACGGATGCCAATCGCTATCGGCTGCTGGCGCCAGGTGGAGCAATATCGCGCCAGATGCTGGAGCGGGCCGAAGCGGAAGAGACGACGCTGCAGGCGGCTGCTCGGGCTGCGGAAGCTGCACTTGCCATGCGCCGGCAGGAACTGGCAGCCGCCCGCGCTGCGCTTCGCCCGAGCAGTGAGGATGAGGGCGGAGAACTGATCGATGTCATCGCACCTATCGATGGGGTTTTGCTGCGGCGCCTTCGCCAGAGCGAGGGGCCGGTGGCACAGGGCGCACCTCTTGTGGAAGTTGGGGATCCTGAGGAGATCGAGATCGTGGCGGATCTGTTGTCTGAGGATGCGGTGCGCATTTCACCCGGAGATCCTGTGATCATCTCGGATTGGGGTGGTCCCGTCCTGCAAGGTAAGGTTCGGCAAATTGAGCCTTTTGCCTTCACAAAAATATCCGCACTCGGGATTGAGGAGCAGCGCGTGAATGTTGTCGTGGACTTGCTGCAAGGCCAGCCTGCGGACCGGCTGGGTCATGGATACAGGGTGGACGTAGCTGTCCAGATCTGGTCGCAGGACAATGTTCTCACTATTCCAATAACCGCATTGTTCAAGCAGGATCGCAACTGGTCCGTCTATCGCATCGAAAACGGTCGCGCCCGCTTGCGTCAAGTAACGATCGGGCATTTGAATGGCCAGGAGGCAGAGATACTGTTGGGTCTTGAAGAGGGAGATTTGCTAGTAGAGCACCCTTCGAGCCGGATTGTCGACAAGGTGTTGGTGCGCGCACGTGAAGCTCCACAGCCGACTTCCGAGGCGCAGGACGGTTCAGAGTCAGCAGCAGTGCAGCTATCGGCCACTTGGGACAATACTGTAGGTGGCTGCGATTTTCTGATCCGCTAGAGAAGAGAGGCACATTCGCGCGCAATGATGCGCTCTTCATCCGCGACAACGCGCACCACCGGCACCGACGCCCCCTTGGGAGACAGAACTTCTGCATTCGCTTCGTTCGCGGCGTCGTCAAGAGTTGGACCTAGCCAATCGAGGTGTTGAATAATTCGTGAGCGGATTGCTGGTGCGTTCTCGCCGACTCCGCCCGAGAATACAATTGCGTCAAACCCTTTCATATCTACGGCAAGTGAGCCGCATTGGCTGGCGATCCTGTAGCAATATAGATCGATAGCTTCTTTCGCCTCTTGGGCAGGGCTTTCCAGAAGCGTTTTGGTATCTCCCGATATGCCCGAGACGCCAAGTAGGCCAGACTTCGTATAAAGCAGGTCGGAAACCTCTTCGACTGGCATAGCACGATCCTTGATCAGGTGCAGGACCACGCCCGGATCCAGATCCCCGCAGCGAGTCGCCATGGGCAAGCCATCAAGTGCGGTCAGGCCCATGGATGTGGCGATGCTTTTCCCGTCAATCATGGCGCAGGCGCTTGCGCCGCTGCCCAGATGCAAGGCAAGCACACGGTTTGGACGCGCGCCCAGAACCTCACCAAGAGTTTCTGCGATGTGCACATATGACAATCCATGAAATCCGAAGCGCAATATGCCCTGCTCGCTTAGCGCACGGGGCAGGGCGTAGAGTTCGGCAATGTGCGGCATGGTCCTGTGGAACGCCGTGTCGAATGACAAGGTTTGACGGATATCGGGCAGGGCATTTGCAACGGCTTGCACGCCCGCGAGATTATGCGGTTGGTGCGCTGGCGCGAAGACTGCGAGGGCCTGTAAGCGCTCAATAGCCCTGTCGCTAACGGCGACCGGGCCCTCAAACAGGGTGCCGCCATGCACGATCCTGTGTCCTATACCGGAAAGGGTCACGCCGACCTCCGGCCCGGTTAGCCAGGTCGCAAGCGCAGTGATCAAATGCTTTGGATCAGATATGCTGGCTATGACGCTCTGAAGCGGCTTCACTTTTTCCGAGTCTGATACGTCCACGCGTCGCGCGCCGGAAAGATCGCGCAAAGCGCCGCGAAAGAGGCATTCTCCCAGCTCGCCGACAGCGTCGATTTCGAACATCGAGAATTTGAGGCTGGAAGAACCCACATTGAATGTTGCGACAGCGCGGCGCGTCATGGTTGGTCTCGCTGCCAGCGCGCCACGGCTGACGCAAAGGCGCATGAAGCCAGTCGCTCCTCGGCGCTGTCGGCGCGGCTGGTCAGAATAATCGGAACACTGGCACCCAGAACAATTCCAGCCGCTGATGCGCTGGCTAGATAGTCCAGTTGTTTGGCCAACATGTTTCCAGCCTCGATGGCGGGAACGATCAGAATATCTGCATCCCCGGCAACCGGAGACTTCAGGCCTTTGGTTGCGACCGATTCAGGTGAGACAGCTAGGTCAAACGCAAGCGGACCGTCCACGATGCCGCCTTTGATCTGACCTCGGTCCGCCATCTTGCACAGGGCGGCTGCATCCAGGGTGGACGGTATGATCGGGTCCACCTCTTCGGTTGCAGACAGGATGGCGACTTTTGGCGGATCGATGTTGATGGCACGGGCCGCGTCAATTGCGTTTTGCGTTATCCAGCGTTTCGAGGTGAGGTCAGGCGCAATGTTGAGGGCGCCATCACTGATCAGCAACGGTTTATGATAACCGGCGGTGGAGAGCAGGAACACATGGCTCATGCGCCGGTCAGTGCGCAAGCCGCCGTCGCGTTTGACGACTTCAGCCATCATTTCATTTGTGTGGAGTGCGCCCTTCATGAGGGCATCTGCCTCGCCTTCATGGATCAGCTCTACGGATCGTGCTGCGGCTGCGTGGCTGTAGGGTGCTTCAATTTGCACAAGGCCAGAGATGTCCAGGCCCGCCGATTCCGCTGCGGCCGACATTTTTGCAATCGGTCCCACCAGGATGGGCAACATGATACCTGCCTCCGCCGCGTCCAAAGCACCCTTCAGGCTGGAGGCGTCTACAGGATGCATAACCGCAACGCGCAATGTGGGGCCCGATTGAGATGCAGCTTTCGCAACGAGCCAATCGAACTTGCCGTCCATATCGCTGGTCACGACTTGGGTCGGCTTTTTGCGGGATATCGAATTGTGCGGATCATGCGATCACTTTCTCCAGAAGATTGTTTTGTACACTCAATCCTGATGGAGACATTTCGGCAAGCCCGTAGAAGTACGTGAATTCAGGGGTAATGCGTATTTCAAGGCGAGATAGACATTGGTTGAATGGCAAAAGACAGAGCTCAAACTCGCATACATCAACCCTTGCAGGAGAAATGCCATGGCCCAGACAAAATCCCAGACTCCGAAAGCGACAGCGAGCCCGAAACCAAGTCCGCAAGTCGGCACAAACGGAACAGGTTTCATTCCCAATAGCGCGATACCGAACCCGGTAGCCGACACGATGCAATTTGGTGCCGACAGCATGAAGCACTTCATGGAGGCAAGTCAGGACATGGCGAAATTCTACAACAGGCGCCTGCGGAAGGACATTTCTTTCATGAGCGAACTTGGCACTTGTAGATCCCCACAACAGGGTGTCGCAGTTTGGTTTCGCGCAGCCAGCGAAGCAGCGCATGACTATGTCGACCAGTTCGACCGCTTCGTCGCAATTACACTGGATAGTTCATCCTCTGAATAGCATTAAGGCGCGCATAGCTTAGCCTGTAGTCGGAGGTGAAAAATTTGCCTCCGGACGTATTAGTGTTCCGCGAGTACAAGATCACTCGCCGAAATTTCCTGCTTGGAAAGTCACCGCACCATACGCCGTACGGGGATCAACGGATTGTAAAGAGGACTGACTTACAGGGCCAGTCCGTGTGGTCTGCTATCAGCTTCATCATTTTGGCCGGCCAGGCGGTTGAGATATTGACGGTTTCTTAGGCGAAACCGATCAGCCCGAGGCATGTCGATGACGCCATTTTGCTTGAACTGGTTGAGCATGCGGCTGACGGTTTCAATTGTCAGGCCCAGATGATCGGCGATGTCACACCGGCTCATTCGAATAGGTGTGTAGCCATCGGCTTTGGGTGCAAAGCGTGAATCAAGGAAAAGCACGAAATCTGCTACCCGCTCCTTCGCACAGCGACAGGCTAGCAATGTGGCCTGACGGCGCGCGTCTGCGGACGCCTTGTCTATCTCGCGAAACACCGTCTGTCGAAATTGCGCGTCTTGCAGAAGGCATCGCTCAAAAGCTTCACGGCTCACATAGTTTGTTTCCACGCGGCTTAGCGCTTCTGCACTTGTCGGACTGGTGGCGCACAAACACAGAGAGACATATTCACCTGGGCCGGAAAATGCTTCGATCTGGCGATGTCCATCCGCCGTGACTCGGTAAACGGTCACGGTACCCGATACAATCTTGTGGATGCCTCGCTCAATATCGCCTTGATGGAAAAGATGAGTCCCGGGGGCGTACACTTGTCGTGCGCTAGCTAAGCTCGCATGTGCTTCAGGAACTGCTGCAAACCGTGCCATGCCATTCTCCTAACTTTGATCCATCAACGAAGAGTGGTGCAAAGCGGTGGCGCGGACACTCCGGAAGAATACGCATATTGGAATAAGTGGGGCACGAGAAAACAAGCCGGCGTGCGCCGCTTCTTGAATGACGTGCTCATGAGACGGTTATCTATGCGATTAGACCGGACTGGATCGCCTTGACGACCACTTCGGTGCGATTGCGTGCTTCCAGTTTCAAGGCCAACGACCGCAAGTGTAGCTTTACTGTTGTTTCCTGAATGTCGAGCAACCGGGCGATCTGTTTGTTGGATTCCCCTCGCTGCAGGCAGAACAGCACTTCGCGTTCACGTGGGGTGAGACTTGAGCCGTCTGCTCCCTGACTCTTGTCGGTCTGGGTGGGACTGAAAACCTGTCCTGCCAGAATAAGACGGACCGCGGCGACCAAGCCGTCGCCCGGCATGGTCTTGGGGATAAAGCCCCGGGCGCCACTTTCCAATAGAGCAGTTACCTCCATCTGCCCTGCAACACCTGACAGGATCGCAATCGGTTGATCGGAAAACATGGCAATAAGCTCTTTGACGTCCTGAACACCCGTGATGCCCGGCATCCGCAGGTCCAGCAAAGCGAGATCATAGCGATCGCCATTCTGAAGAGCGGTCCTGACGACATCGCCATCGCGCATGATGGTAATCTTCGCATCGGGCAATTCGTGCTCCAGCAGTGACCGGACGGCGTCCAGCACGAGATCATGATCATCGGCAATTAGAAGGCGCATACTGTAAATCCGATTCACTCGTTCGCTGACAATGGTGGATGTGCCGGCGCAGTTTTGCCAATCTTGTGCAGGGTTGCCCATAATTTCTCACGAGACAGTGGTTTGGCAATGGTCGCGGCCAGACCGGCTGGCAGAGGGGATGCGAGAGCGCCGGAACTCATTACGACGGGGATGTCTGACCGGACATCCAGCAATTCGAGAACCAGCTCATCACCGCTCATTTGTGGCATGCGACGGTCTGTTACAATCAACTCGAAGGCCCAGGGTGCAACTTTGAAGACGCCAAGTGCGGCGACCGGATTTGTAAAACCCACAGCATCCCAACCGAATTCTCTCAACAGGGTGACGACAAGGTCCACTTGAAATTGATCATCGTCTATGACCAGTGCGCCTTGAGCGCCCGTACTTGGCTTATCGGGGTCGTTGATGGAATTGGGAAACGTTCTGGGGGCGCGTGCATCCAGCAAGGGCAAGTCGATCGCGACCATCGTCCCTTCGCCGGGGCGGCTGAAAGCGCGCATTCGGCCCATCTGACCCTGTAACAGGGCATCAACCGTAACCAGTCCAAGCCCGCGACCGGTACCTTTGGTCGACTGAAATGGCAAAAAAGCTGTATCAAGAGCTTTTTGAGACATGCCGACTCCATCGTCGCGCACGATCAGGCGCGCCGCCGGGAATGACTGGCAGTCTCCACGGTTGCAAATTGCGGATGGGTGAAAGTCAGGTTCCACTGAAGTGTCTTCATCAATCTGCTCCAGGGAGAGGTAGACACTACCATTCTCGTTGATGGCCTCGCGCGCATTCTTGACCAGATTGAAGACCATTCGGGAAAACAGGGTTGGGTCGGTTTCGCAGATGAGCTTGCTTGCGGTCACCAGGGTTTCGAAGCCCTGCGTTGCCAGAAACTGGTTGCTGTTGAGTTCGCTGACATCCCGCACGAGGTCGTTCAGGGAGCAGACTTTTTGCTCTGGTTCGGTATCGAAATGCATCAGGTCTTCGACCAGATCATTGGCCTGATTACAGGATTGGAGAATGCGCTCTATCAACAATTCGGAAATGTCAGCCTGTCCTTCATCTGTCAGCAATTGTGCGGAGGCATTTATGATGGCCAGTATGTTTGCAAAGTCGTGCCCAACTGATTTTGCCATACGGCCGAGAGCATCGCGCCGTTCAGCGTCGAGCAGCATTTCGTGCAATTGTTCTCGTTGGGCTTCACGGCGTCGAATGATGCCCACATCGCGTGTGGAGCAGAGGATGCCTCCATCCGCGATCGCCGTCAGCGACAGATCCTGATGTACTTTTGAACCATCATTGGCAATGCCAGCGACTTCGCCGCGCCAATACCCATTTTGCTGGAAGAGAGGAAAAATGTCGCGTTCAAATCGGCGCAACGTGTCCTTGGCGTACAAAATCGTCCAGGATCGTCCGATACACTCACTGGCGTAGGCATACCCGAACATACTGGCATGGGTCGGATTCATGTAGGTGAAGACGCCATCCTTGTTGGTGATGGCAACACCGTCAGCAGACACATCAATCGCGGTTGACAAGTGTTTGACCTGAAGGGCTTCTTCGCGGAGCTGCTCGGTGATTTCATAAAGTTCAGCGGATCGAACTTCCAACAGGTTTTCCGCAGCCGTGCGTGCAGCAGACTCTCTCTCGAGCTTCCGTTTTAGCCGTGCGAGATTTTCATCACTTTCGCTCAAGTTCAATCCCTGCGGAATACATGAAATTCCGCATTATAGAGGTACCGATGTTTACTATCGGTTCGCACAATCTCAAAATCTTCGAGTTTATTATAGTGATCAAGAGCCGCCATGATCATGCCTTCACATAAATCGGCCATGGGTCGTCCCGAGGCGTATGTGATGCGCATTTCGCGGTCTCCATCACGAGATCTGGGCTGGATATCCGGCACTTCAGCATCGGGATACAGTTTACGAACATCACGGTGAATGACGCCATGTATGCGTTCGATCAAGTCAAAGGCATGGCTGATGCCGTCTTGAGGGTGACCCGCAATAAGTGTGGGGAAGAGACTGCGTCCAAAGCCAACCAGGAGTTGTCGTGCTGACCGGCCTGTTCGATTTGAGAGCGCGGTAACCAATGTCAGCATTTCGACATGGTCGTAATATCCGACATTCGTATATACTCCAGCCGATTCCAAGTCGGTCGTGCGCAGCAATTCGTCGATTTTGGCTTCGCCGAACTCCTTTTCTGCGAATTCCAGAAACTGTCTGAACACAACTCCCTTCATCATTTGGCTCCAGTTCATCCCAAATACAGCGAAGCAGCAGACCTCGGCCCGATCGCGCCAAGGCTTTTATGCCTTTTGATTAAATACCAGTGATCGATTGAGCGAACTACCTGACCAAAAGGTCAGGTCGGCCCCGCCCTTTGCGCTGCAAGACCGTCCTTCCGGAGAATATACCGCACTACAATAAAGGCCGATTGTGCCCTCGAGCTTAGTACTCATTCGGGGATACGAAATGACGAACTTGAAACTAACACTGCAATCAATTGTGATCTCTGCATCGCTGGTCTCTGCTATCCCGGCTTCGGCCCAGATAAGCATGGAAGCCGGGGGATGGTCAGATGCGCCGCTTGGCTTCAGCCGCGATACCCAGGCCAATCGGATCATCATCGCCGGAGGGGGATCAGGATCCTCAGCCGCCACCGGCTCATTCGGGAGCACGCGTGCGATGATGCCGTCATGGTCAGGTACGACGACTGGCGGCAGCGCAACCGCAATCGGCAACATGATCAGTGTGGAGATTGAAGGAAACAACAACACCGTGATGGTGGATGCCTCCCAAATCAATTTGGGAAACCAGTCCGCAATCGTTGCCCATCTTCCAACGAGTGGGGGTGACTGATCATGACCTGTCGCAAAGCATTTCGCCCGTTTCTGATCGGCGCCGGTCTGGTCATCTCGACGGCTTGCACGTCGATGGAAGGGATCGTCTCCAATCCGGACTATCTGTCGACCGGCGCAATTGTGGAAAACAGCTCCACTGCCTATTCGGGCCAGCTCACTTGCATGAAGTGGAGCACACCAGCGGAAAAGCCACGGATCGCCGTGGGCGACATACGCGACATGACCGGAAGATTTTCGACATTCGAAGGCGCAGTGGCCACGCAGGGCGCCTCTCTGATGGTGATGTCGGCAGTTAGCCAAGCTGGTTTCCCACTCGCCGAGCGCCTTGATACCGCCGTTGCCGAGCAGGAGCTTGAATTTGCAAACAATCGCCTGATCAGTGAAGCGGGCGAGCCAACCGAGGACTACCGTAAAGTATTCACAGGTTCTATTGCCGGCAGCGACTACATCCTGCTCGGCGGTATCACGGAACTGAATTTCAACGTGCACAGCAATGTTCGCGAAGCACGTATAGGGCCGGTTGTTGGTGGTAAGCGCCACTATGCAATGACCGTCGCTCTGGACCTTCGTCTGGTCAACGCCACTGATTTGAGCGTGGTGAATCTGGTCAGCCAACGGAAAATAATTCGCGGGCGCGAAATTCGCGCGGGTGTGTTCGAATTCATTGGGGACACAACCATCGACATCGGCATGGGCGAGCGCGCTCAGGAGCCTGTGCACACCGCAATCCGAACGATCGTCGAAAGCGCCGTTTTCGATCTCGTCTCAGGCATCGCCGGTCCGTCCGCGCAAGCCTGCGCTCAAGCAGAGTTCGTCATGTCGGACGTGCCTGCCTTTCAACAGACTAATCATTAAAGGAGAATATTCATGAAACGGTCTGCTCTTTACTTCGCTTCTGCCCTCATACTGTGCGGACAGGCGGTCGCCGACCGCGGCAACAATAATGGCAGAGGTCCAGTCGATGTCGATCTCGGCATTGGAGACGTCGTCGATGCCTCTGTCGACATTGGTGGCGACAGTGTGGTTGATGCCGATTTGGACGTGCTGGGCGATTCAGCTCTTGGTGACGTGTCCGATGCCGCCGCCAACGCAATTGACTACGCAACTCGTCAGGTCAACAGCGGCAATCAGAGTGCCACCCTCAACCTCCTCGGCGGTGCGATGGGTGAAGTCACCGGCACGGCTGCGACAATCGGCAATTCCTATTCGATCGACTCGGTTGCCGACGCCGTCTCATCGGTCACCCAAGGCAATTCAGGTGCAGCCTATGCCAATGCCAATGTGAACATCGAGAATTCCGGTATCGCAACAGCGACGGCAGCTGCCATCGGCAATACTGCATCGGTCACGTCAGAAGCCAGCACACTCGCAAGCCGCTCAACGCAATCGAACAGCGGATACATGACCACTCAGATGAATGCGACGATCAGTGAGATAACTGAAGTCACTGCAACTGCGGCGTCGATCGGCAACTCGCTATCCGTTGAGATCCCGGGAAGCGGCAGCATGACTGCGCAGCAGTACAATTCCGGTACGATGGTCGCCGAATTGAACGGCCGTTTGGTTGGCTTTGCTGACGGCACAGCCACCGCAGCTGCGATCGGCAATTCCGCATCGCTCACCAGCCTGAACTCTGATGTCGTGGGCAACGCCCTGACTCGCGTCAGACAGGCGAATTCTGGCCATCAGATTTCTGCACTTGCTGCCCAAGTGTCCCATGGTGCCGAGGCTGCTGCTACCGCAGCGTCCATCGGCAACACGGTGAACATTTCGGTTCAGTAGCTGCGGAAGAGGGCGCCGGGCGGCCGTCAGTCCCCCGAATGATCGTTCGGTGCCCTCATTTTTGGCCGGTTCACTCACCGGTCTCCGGGCCCGTCCGCTTTTGCGGCGGGCCTTTTTTCTTCGGTGAAGACTACGGTTTGGCGGTCTTGGCTTGCATGGAAAACCCTCCATTTGCGCTTTCTCGTATTTGCATGGTTGAAAGTGCTGCTATCCGCGCATAGTCCAGCGTGGACAGGGGCTTTCGGCTATGACATAAGCCGCCCCTTCAGACAGGATTCACAGGGCGCCCGCG
>MRWG01000308.1_pt1 | contig 72053 bp, 75 predicted proteins | sample 1013341 | NCBI WGS metagenome assembly MRWG01 (sample SAMN06117577, study PRJNA244670) | biofilm metagenome | biome: Water; feature: Cathode Biofilm; material: Biofilm; isolation source: microbial consortium enriched at the cathode of a solar microbial fuel cell | place: USA: District of Columbia ...
GTCCTGCCCAAGCACCTCGATGAAAAGGTGGCGCGCCTGCACCTGGACCGCATCGGCGTCAAGCTGACCGAACTGCGCCCCGACCAGGCGGAGTATATCGGCGTGACGCCGCAAGGGCCGTTCAAGCCCGAGCATTACCGGTATTGAGGGAGGCCAAGCGCGGAGAACTTTCCCTTTGTGCGCGCAAGATCAGCCGCTATCGTTCGCCAAGCGCCATTTTAGGGGCTTGGTGAAACGAGGTGCCGGTGCATCGGCCGGGAATTTGGGAGATTTTTGATGGGAAAACGTGATGATCTGATTGCACGCTATGCGGACGATCTGCGCAACAAGTGCGGAATGGAGCCCGACATTGACCTGCTCACCAAGGTGACAATCGGCTGCGGCCCGGCGATCTACGACGCCGACGCCGCGACGGTGGCGGCAGGGCAGCCCGGGGAGCTCGAAACCGTGAAAAACAATTTTCTCGTCAAGAAGCTGGGCCTCTCGGACACCCCCGCGCTGATGGACGCGATCAACCAGGTGCTGGAGACCTATGGCCGCTCCGAGCGCAACAAGTATCGCGCCGTGGTCTACTACATGCTGACCAAGCATTTCGGCAGGGAATCGGTCTACGGCTGACAGGCTGCCATTTCCGCGACAACGCCCGCCCTCGTGGCGGGCGTTTGCGTTTCGGCTCAGGACGCGCTGCGCAGGTCGCCGGTGTCGAGCACCGGCGAGGCGTCGATGTCATCGGCGTCGAGCATCGCCGCCACCCGTTCGAGCGACGCGATAAGTTGCGCCTGTTCCCAGTCCTCCAGCGTTTCGAACTTGCGCACGTAGCGTTGTTGCAGCGCGTCAGGCGCGAGGTTGATCGTGTCGTGCCCGCGCTCGGTGATGAGGATGTTGATCTGCCGCCGGTCGGCCTGTGATTTCTCGCGGGTGACCATGCCGTGCTTGACCAGCTTGTCGACCAGCGAGGTGACGGTTGCCTGGCTCACGCGCATCCGCCGGGCGATTTCGGTCGCGGTGCTGTGGCCGCGCTCGGCCACGATCTGGAGCACGCGGAACTGCACGGCGGTGAGTCCGGCGGCATTGGCCAGCTTGCGCCCATAAATCTCGGTGGCGCGCAGGATGCGCCGGAGCGCGATGAGGCTCTGATCGGTGCGATCCATGCGGTCTCTCCCGTTAATGGACGCGATGGTTGCAAAGCTGTCACTCAATTGCAAATTCTTCCCTCCTTCATCTTTCTCGCCTCGTTAGTCAAAAAAGCTAATCTTTTAAGCTCGGATTTCTTGGCTTTATCGGCATTTTCATGCAGAAAAATAACTATTTTACGGATCAAGGTTGATTTCATAGGCTAAGCAATATAGTTAGTCAATCGAAACAACAGAGGGCCAATGATCCATGCGCCATGCAAGGGAAATTTTCGGGAAAGCCATGCCGTCGCTGCGCAAGCCCGCAGCCGAGGACGGGGCCGATATCTGGAGGCTCGTTCGCGCCTGCAAGCCGCTCGACGAGAATTCCATGTATTGCAACCTCGTGCAGTGCGATCATTTCCGCGACACCTGTATCGTCGCCGAGATGGATGGCGAGATCGTGGGCTGGGTTTCGGGCTACAAGCTGCCCGACGATCCCGAAACGCTATTCGTCTGGCAGGTCGCCGTGTCGGAAACGGCGCGCGGTACGGGGCTTGGCACGCTGATGCTGCGTGGCCTGCTGTCCCGCGACATCTGCAAGGGCGTGACCCGCGTGCAGACCACGATCACCCGCGACAACGCCGCAAGCTGGGCGCTGTTCCGCAAGTTCACCGAGATGAGCGATGCCGCGCTGTCGAGCGCGCCCTACTTCTCGAAGGACGATCATTTCGACGAGCTTCACGACACCGAGTACATGGTGACGATCTCGCTCAAGGCGCGGATGAAGAAGGCGGCCTGAAATCGGCCGCCGCCCGCGCCCCATACCCAATCACATGAAGGAACACGTTATGCCGACTGACAAGTCAGCCGATCTCGAAATCTATGCGCGCCGTGAATCGCAGGCGCGCAGCTATTGCCGCAGCTTCCCCACGTCCTTTGTCAAGGCGCAGGGGTCCGAGCTGACGAATGCCGAGGGCCGCACCTATATCGACTTTCTCGCCGGGTGTTCGTCGCTCAACTACGGGCACAACGACCCCGACATGAAAGCCGCGCTGATCGAGCACATCACTGCCGACGGGATCACCCACGGCCTTGACATGCACAGCGGAGCCAAGGCCGATTTCCTGGGTGCGTTCGAGGAGATCATCCTCAAGCCTCGCGACATGGACTACAAGGTGATGATGACCGGCCCCACCGGTACCAATGCCGTCGAGGCGGCGATGAAGCTGGCGCGCAAGATCACCGGTCGCCGCAACATCATCGCGTTCACCAACGGGTTCCACGGTATGACCATGGGCGCGCTGGCAGCGACCGGCAACGCCGGCAAGCGTGCCGGTGCCGGGCCTGTCTCGCTTCACGATGTCACGCACATGCCCTACGAGGGCGCGTTCGGCGATGGCATGGACAGCCTGAAGATCATCGAGGAGATGCTCGGTAATCCGTCGAGCGGCGTCGACGCGCCCGCTGCCTTCATCATCGAGCCGGTGCAGGGTGAGGGCGGGCTCAACGCCGCCTCCACCGCCTTCATGCAGGGGGTGGCAAAGCTGGCGAAAGAGCATGGCGCGCTGTTCATTGTCGATGACATTCAGGCGGGCTGCGGCCGCACGGGGACGTTCTTCAGCTTCGAGGAGATGGGGATCGAGCCCGATCTCATCCCGATGGCCAAGAGCTTTTCGGGGATGGGCCTGCCCTTCGCCGCGCTGCTCATCAAGCCCGAGCACGATATCTGGGGCCCGGCCGAGCATAACGGCACCTTCCGCGGCAACAACCATGCCTTTGTCACCGCGCGCGTGGCGCTGGAGAAATTCTGGAAGGACGATACGTTCCAGAAGGAGATCACCGCCAAGGCCGAGATGCTGCGCGACGCGCTCACCCGCATCGCAGATGGCATTCCCGGTTCCCGCCTCAAGGGGCGCGGCATGATGCAGGGCGTCGATGTCGGAAATGGCGATCTCGCGGGCGAGATTTGCGCGCGTGCCTTTGAAAAAGGTCTCATCATCGAGACATCGGGCGCGCATGATGAGGTGGTCAAGGTGCTTGCGCCGCTCACCACGCCCGAGGACACCTTTGCCCGCGGCCTCGACATCCTCGCCGAGGCCGTGCAGGACGTGACCGAGACACAGAAAATCGCAGCGGAGTGACAAACATGATCGTGAGAGATTTCAACAAGATCGTCGAGGAAGAGCGCGACCGCGTCGTCTCGGACGCGCAATGGTCGAGCGTGCGGATGCTCCTGGCCGATGACGGGATGGGGTTTTCGTTCCACATCACCTTCCTCGAGCCAGGGTCCGAGCACACGTTCGAGTACAAGAACCATTTCGAGAGCGTCTACTGCGTGCAGGGCAAGGGCTCGATCACCGATCTGGCCACCGGCGAGACGCACGAGATCAAGCCCGGCGTGATGTATGCGCTCGACAAGCACGATCGCCACATCCTGCGCGCCGAGGAAGAGCTCGTCATGGCCTGCTGCTTCAATCCGCCGGTGACCGGCAAGGAAGTCCATCAGGAAGACGGCTCCTACGCGCTGGAAGACAGCTGAGAAAGGTCCGGGGCCACGCGCCCCGGAAAGAGGGTATGAATTTTCCACAGCACACCGTCGAGAAGATCGGCGGCACATCCATGAGCCGCGTGGCCGAGTTGCTGGACACGCTATTCATCGGGAACCGCGAGGGCACATCGCTCTATCACAGGGTCTTCGTGGTCTCGGCCTTTGGCGGTATCACGAACAAGCTGCTGGAGCACAAGAAATCCGGCACGCCCGGTGTCTATGCGCGGTTTGCGAATGACGATGACGATCACGGCTGGCTCGACGCGCTGACCGAGGTGGGCCATGCAATGCGCGAGGCGCATACCGAGATTCTCGAGCACCCTGGCGATCGCACCATGGCCGACGAGTTCGTGCGCGAGCGGATCGAGGGCGCGCGCTCGTGCCTGTTCGACCTTCAGCGGCTGTGCTCCTACGGGCATTTCCGGCTGGCCGATCACATGCTGGTCATCCGCGAATTGCTCTCGGGGCTGGGCGAGGCGCATTCCGCCTTCGTCACCACGCTGCTGTTGCAACGCGCGGGCGTCAATGCGCGGTTCATCGACCTCAGCGGCTGGCGCGACGAGGCCGAGCACACCCTGTCTGAGCGCATCGCGCAGGGGCTGGGCGATGTGGATCTTGCCACCGAGCTGCCCATCGTCACCGGCTATGCGCAATGCACCGAGGGGCTGATGCGCGAATTCGACCGCGGCTATTCCGAGGTGACATTCGCCCGTATCGCCGCCTGGACGGGCGCATCCGAGGCGATCATCCACAAGGAATTCCATCTGTCCTCGGCCGATCCGAACCTCGTGGGCGAGGACGCTGTGCGCAAGCTGGGGCACACCAATTACGACGTGGCCGATCAGCTCTCGAACCTCGGGATGGAGGCAATCCACCCCAAGGCAGCCAAGACCCTGCGCCAGGCCGAGGTACCGCTGCGCGTGACCAACGCGTTCGACCCCGGCGATCCCGGAACGCTGATCGACGATCAGCCAGCCGACGAGGCGAATGTCGAGATCGTGACCGGCCTAAAGGTCGTGGCGCTGGAGCTGTTCGAGCAGGACATGGTGGGCGTAAAGGGCTATGACGCGGCCATTCTCGACGCGCTCAAGCGGCACAATGTCTGGATCGTGTCCAAGACCTCCAACGCCAACACGATCACCCACTATGTGCACGCCTCGCTCAAGACGGTGCGGCGCGTGGCGCGCGATCTCGAAGAGGTGTTCCCCTCGGCCAAGGTCTCGGCGCGCACGCTGTCGGTGGTGTCACCCATCGGGCGCAACCTTCAAGGGCTCAAGGTCCTGAGCCGCGGGTTGTCGGCGCTGGAGGAAGCGGGCATCGAAGTGATCGCCGCGCACCAGACCCCGCGCGGCGTGGACGTGCAATTCGTTCTCGGCTCCAGGGACATGGAACCGGCGATCACCGCGTTGCACCGGGTGCTGATCGAGGGCGCGGTGGCGCAATTCCCTAAAAAGGCCGCCTGAGCGCGGCAACCCATCAATTTGAAACGAATGCGCGGCACTCCGGGTTTGGAGGGGCCGCGCGTTTGCGGTAAGGTCATCGTGTCAGGGCCAGGATGGCCGGGACCTTCCAAAGAGTTACACGTGTGGTGCGTAGGGAGCACGTGGGGTAGCGGGGGGTGTCGGCCAAAGGGGTAGGCGTCCCCCGTTTGGGTTGCGCCGCCGGGGGCTCGTCACTGCACCCGGATCACCGATTTGTCCACCAGCAGCACATAGCCGCGCCGGGCGATGTTCTTGACCAGCATCTCGCTCACAAGCTGATTGCCCAGCGCGTCGCGCAGCCGTTTGATCCGCGTGGCACCGGCGGCCTCTTCGCAGTCCTCGGGCCGCCGCCCCGAGATCATCGCCTCGATTTCCGCCCCGCTGAGCACATCGCCGTCGAGCCGCGCCTCGGCCAGAATGCTCAGCGTCTCGAGCGCGGCGTCGGTCAACTTGAAGCCCATGTCGTTGAGATAGACCGTCCGCTCGTCGCGGCTGATAAGCAGCGACGAGACTTGTATGCCCGTCCGCTCGATCTGTGCCATGCGGCGGTTGAGCGTGACCAGCATCACCAGGAACACCAGCGACGCCACCAGCAGCGCCGTGGAGAACACCAGCAACACAAAGATCACCATTCGGTAACTGACAAGTGTCTCGGAAAAGGCGGTGCCCGATAGCGCGAGGATCTCCAGCAGCTTGATCTCGCCCTCCCCGGTCAGCGCGTCATTCTCGACGAAGATGCGCTCGACCCGCGCGTTGAACGCGTTGGCGTCGGGCAGGCTTAGAAACAGGAACACGGCGGCAAGCGTCAGGATCGCGACAATGACAATCACGCCGATCACCACGACGCGGGTGCTCGACCGGCGCATGTCTGCGGCGGATGTTCCCTGTCCGCGCGGCGTCATCATGCTCGCATGGTCACGTTATTTTTCCTTTTTCGACATGACCTTGAGCAAGGTCAGACCCTGTTTCGCCAGTTGCGCCCCCAGCGCCGCCTCGGCTGCCGAACAGGGTGCGTTGACCGTGGTTACGTCATAGAAAAGCTCGAACGGGTTTTCCCGCTTGGCCTTGTATTCGATCTGGCAAGCCGCCACCGCCGCCTCTGCAATGAGCGTGAAAGCGAGGGCCGGGGCGAGGGTATGAATGATCCGTGTCATGGAGCCAAGATGCGCCAGCGCATGCGGCTATTCAATATCCCGTGACGTGAAATGACCCTGAAAGCGCACGTTATCAGATATCATGGGAGCGATATTGCCTGTCCCTCGGGACCGGGCACATCTTTCGGGGCACGACCTGCGGTCATGGCGGTCTGACACACCTCTCGCACCGCGCTGCCACGTAAACCTGAAAGGAGACACCATGTTTCGCAAGCTTCTCGTTCTCGTCTTCGGCATGGCCCTCGGTGCGGGTGGCGGGCAAGCGGCCACTGCCATCCCTGCCTTGCAGGGCGCCCCGGCCATCGGTGCAGAGGTGACGCTCGTCGGCCACCGCACCCACCGTGCCCACCGCGGCCATGATGCCCGCGGATACCGGCGCGGCTATCGAGACGCCCGGCCCCGCTATCGCGGGCGCGGCTACCACCGCCCTAGGCATGGATATTACCGGGCTTATCGGCACGGCCATCGCGGACGGTATCCCGCCTTTGGCCTACATGACAGCTATCGGCGTGGTCACGGATACGACGCGCGACAGAACCATCTGCGCGACCGCTACGGCAAGTGACGGAACCCGGGGCGTGCCCCGGCAACTCCGTCCCAGTTAAGTAAAGGATCAATCCCATGTTCACCAAGTTCACCGCAATCATCATGGCCGGCGCTCTTGCGCTCGCCTCTGCGGCCGCCCCGACAGAGGTGCGCGCCGGGAACGACACCGGCAAGATTGTCGCGGGCCTCGCCGTCGGTGCGATCATCGGCGCGGCCATCGCCAGCAACAACAAGAAGCGGAGGCACAATGACGGATATGTCTCGCGTCGGAGCCATGACACCTATGAGCGCGCATACAGCCGGGATCGTCACCGCACTCACAACCGCGGATACAAGCGCTCCAACGGCTACGGCCACCGACGCGTCAACCTGCCCGGCGCCTGCCGCGTCCACAAGGGCCATCGGTCTGGCTATTCCGGGCGCTGCCTAAGCGGCTATAACTACAGCTATGCCGCGCTGCCCTCGGCCTGCGCCGTCCGCGTGGGCGGGCGTCACGGTACGATCTATCGCGACCGGTGCCTCAATCGGTACGGATACCACTGAACCGAAGACCATCGAGCAGGCAAGCGGGGAGGGGCGAATGAGCCCCTCCCTTTGCATTCGCGGTAGGCCCGTGCCATCAGGGCGCATGACAGGCCCCGATTTCACATACGAGAACGCCGCGCGCGCCTTGGGCCATGCCCGGATTGCCGGAGTGGACGAGGTTGGGCGCGGCCCGCTCGCGGGGCCGGTGACAGCGGCGGCGGTGATCCTCGATCCGGGGGCCATCCCGGAGGGGCTGAACGATTCCAAGAAGCTGAGTGCGGCGCGCCGCGAGGCGCTGACCGAGGCGATCCTCGCCTCGGCGCAGGTGTCGATTGCCCACGCTACCGTCGCCGAGATCGACGAGATCAACATCCTGCGCGCCGCGCATCTCGCGATGGAGCGGGCGGTCGCCGCGCTCGATCCTTCCCCCGACATCGCGCTCATCGACGGCAACATGCTGCCGCACGGCCTGGCGCTCCCGGCGCGGGCCATCGTCAAGGGCGATGCCGTCTCGCTGTCGATCGCGGCCGCGTCGATCGTGGCAAAAACCTGCCGTGATCGTCTCATGCGGGATTTGGCGCAACAGTTTCCCGGCTATGGGTGGGAGCGCAACGCCGGCTACCCGTCAAAAGCGCATCGCGCCGCGCTCCTAAATCTCGGGGTCACCCCTCACCATAGGCGTTCATTCAAACCGGTGCACAATATCTTGTATCAAGAAAAATAACTAACCCCCTGATTCAAAAAAGAAATTGACCGCGAATCGGCTTTGACTCATTCTTTTGCCAATGAGCAGAGCGCCAAAGGCGCCGGGAACAGAGGCAGAAAATGACAACCAAGACCAAGACCGGGCGCCCCGCCGCGCTCCCTCTCAACACGATTCTTGCCGGGGATTGTATCGAGGTGATGAATGGCCTGCCCGAGGCCAGCATCGACCTGATCTTTGCCGACCCGCCCTATAACCTGCAACTGCGCGGCGATCTCCACCGTCCCGACAACAGCCAGGTCGATGCGGTGGACGACGCGTGGGACAGCTTTGCCAGCTTCGCCGCCTATGACCGCTTCACGCAGCAATGGCTGGCGGCGGCACGGCGCATCCTCAAGCCCAACGGCGCGATCTGGGTGATCGGCTCATATCACAACATCTTTCGCGTCGGCGCCGCGTTGCAGGATGCGGGCTTCTGGATCCTCAACGACGTGGTGTGGCGCAAGTCCAACCCGATGCCGAATTTCCGCGGAAAGCGGCTGACAAACGCGCACGAGACGATGATCTGGGCCAGCCGCGAGGAGGGCGCGAAATACACCTTCAATTACGAGGCGCTGAAATCGCTCAATGACGGCATCCAGATGCGCTCTGACTGGGTATTGCCCCTCTGCACCGGGCATGAGCGGCTCAAGGACGAGAACGGCGACAAGGCGCATCCGACGCAAAAGCCCGAGAGCCTGCTGCACCGCGTGCTCGTCGGCACCACCAGCCCCGGCGACGTGGTGCTCGACCCGTTCTTCGGCACCGGCACAACCGGGGCGGTGGCCCGGATGCTGGGCCGCGATTACATCGGGATCGAGCGCGAAGAGAGCTATCGCCGCGTGGCCGAGAAACGGCTCGCCAACATCCGCAAGTACGACCGTGACGCGCTCCAGGTTTCCACGTCCAAGCGAGCCGAGCCGCGTGTGCCCTTTGGCCAGCTCGTCGAGAGGGGGATGCTGCGCCCCGGCGAGGTGCTGACCTCGATGAACGGCAAATCCGCCGCCAAGGTGCGCGCCGACGGCACGCTGGTGGCCGACGGGATCAACGGCTCGATCCACAAGGTGGGCGCGCATCTCGAGGGCGCGCCGTCCTGCAACGGCTGGACCTACTGGTGCTTTCGCCGCGAGGGCAAGACCGTGCCCATCGACGTGCTGCGCCAGCAGATCCGCGCCGAGATGGCCGACCGCCCGAACTGACACTCATACCGCCGGTGCCCGGGGCCTGACTTGGCCGGGCGCCCTTGCCTTGCCCCGCCCCCTCGTGGCGGGGCGTTTTTCGGTCTCAATAGCCGCGTTCCGGGCTGACGACGTTGAAAAGCGGCTCGCCCCGCCGCCAGTGTCCGAGATTGTCAAGAAACAGCTCGAAGGACCGCATCCCCCAGCCCTCCCAGACCGCCGAGCAATGCGGCGACAGGATCACCCTGTCCAGACCCCAGAGCGGGTGATCGCCGGGCAGCGGCTCGGTCTCGAACACGTCGAGCGCGGCGCCGCGCAAATGCCCCGTGCGCATGGTATTCACGAGCGCCGCCCCGTCGAGAACGCCGCCGCGCGACACGTCCACGAGGATCGCATCCGGCTTCATCGCCATCAGCGACCGCGCGTTCACGAGGCCCCGCGTCCCGGGCACAAGCGGCACCGACAGCACCACGATATCCGCCTTGCCCCACAGATCGGGCAGCGCATCGGCGGGATGTACCTCGTCCACGTTCTCCATCGGTTTCGGTCGGGCACGGGTGCCGATCACGTTGAGACCGAACGCCTTGGCCCGCGCCGCCACCGCCTGACCGGTATGGCCCAGCCCTACGATCAGCAGGGTCTTGCCTGCCAGCGGCGTCATCAGCCGCGTGCTGTCCCAGTGTCGCGCTGTGCGGTCGGCGGCCATCCCGTCGATGTCGAGCGTGAAATGCAGCACCGACCCGAATACGTATTCCGCGATCATCGGCGCGGCGACCCCGGCGGCGTTGCTGACCGTCACGGTGCCCGCATCCCAGGGTGTGAGGTGATCCACCCCCGCCCCGCCCACGGCGATCCAGCGCGGGCCGTGCGGGCCGAGCAGCGCCTCGCGCGGATAGCCCGTGCGCCCGTGGAAGGCGACGGAATAGGCGATATCGGGTCGGAACTCCGCCAGCACCCGATCAAGACCCTCGTAGCCATCATGCCCGCGCGCCTCGATTTCCGGGGCGACCTCGGCCAGCCGCGCTAGCATCGGGGCGGGGTCGCTGGTGTGGACGAGGATACGGGGGGCGTTGGTCATGGCCTGTCCGGTTCGGGGTATACGAGCCCGGCAAGCTGCGAGAATTTGGTACCATGGTCAAGCAGCCGCTCGTGCATTTCCCATAGAGCGCCGATCCGCGCCTCCGAGAGCGCGCCCCCCGCCATCACCGACAGCTTGGCGCGGATATCGGCCTTGGGCATCGGTGCCTCCGGCCCGCCGCGCGCGTTGCAATCGCCCGAACGGACTACGTGTCCGTCGCGCAGCCGCACGGTCACGTCAGACCAGCGTCCCTCGGGAAAGCGCGCGGAATGGCGCGGCTCCTCGCGCACGGTGATGCCGGCGTGCATTTCCGCCACGCGCGGATCGCGTAACGCGTCCCCGGTTATCTCCGCCGGGCCGAGGCGGCCATGTACGACGTAGGCCGCCAGCGCGAATCCCAGCGAATACTGTGCCTCGCTCGTTGTCTCGGGCATCCCGGGAAAGAGGGCCGCGGATTGCGCGAAGGTGGCGACCTCCAGTGCCTCGATCTCCTCGGGTCTGACGCCCTCTTCCTCGACCAGCACCCGCAGGCATTCCAGCGCGCCATGCGCCCAGCGGCAGATCGGGTAGGGCTTGATATAATTGCGCATCACCGTCCAGTCCCGGCCCAGATCGGCCCAGACAGGCGCCACATTCGCCCCCTCCACGGTGATCGCCGGCGCGCCGGTAAAGCCGCGTTCAGCCTGTAACAGGGACGAAACTCCGACAAGGGCCCCCATGCCAGAGCCATCATGCAGCATCGTCGGGTTAGCGATCTCGCGCATCATCTGGCTACGCGGCCCGTGATACTCGGCGATGCCGAGCGCGTGGCGCAGCACATCCGCCGTATCCCCCCGCAGATGCGCCCCCAGCGCCGCCACGCCCAGCGCGTTCCACGCGCCGGAAGTGTGATAGTCGCTCACCGTGGCATGCAGCGCGACGGCGGCGCGCGCGGCTACCTCGTAGCCCATCGCCAGCGCGGTGAGTGCCTGCCTGCCCGTCAAACCGGGGCGTTGCTCCGCAAAGGCGAAAAGCGCGGGCACCAGGGCGCAGCCGATATGCCCCTTGGTGGCGTTCAGCCCGTCATGCGCATCCAGATTGTCGATCTGTGTGGCCAGCGCCCAGGCTGCCCCCGGTATGGCACAGCGCCGCCCGTCAAAGAGCAGCGTCGCGCGGTGATCCTCGCGCACTGCCCCGTGGAAATCGCAGGCGAAGTCCCGTGCGATCCGCCCCACATCGAGCGATGCCGCCCCTGCCGCAACGCCCAGCGTGTCAACAAGCAGCACCGCCGTTCGTGCCAGCACCTCCTCGGGGACGGGCAACGCCACATTGAGCGCGAAGCGCGCGATGGGCGTGAATTGGTCGATATTGGCGGCATAGGACATGGGCGCATCTCCGAGGGATTGGCCATGCCCCATCCTGACCCCGGGAGCCGGCGGCGTGCGGCCGGTTTGCGACATATCCTGTCCCGCTTTCCCCCCTTGCGAGCGTCCGGCGCCACTGTTACCTCTTGGGTAGCTCCGTTGGGGTGCCCGGGATGCACGGGCTGAGAGGCGATGCGCCAACCCATCGAACCTGATCCGGATGATACCGGCGTAGGGAACGGATATCAGCAAGCCCGAGCGCGCCCTGCATCCGTTCCCCGAAAACTTGAGGGAGACGCGCATGGCGGCGACCGCATTGACAATCGCAGGCTCCGACAGCGGTGGCGGCGCGGGGATCCAGGCCGATCTCAAGACATTCTCGGCGCTGGGCGTGTATGGCGCGAGCGTGATCACCGCCGTGACCGCGCAGAACACCTGTGCCGTGACCGATGTGCACCCGGTGCCGAACGCAACCGTGGCGGCGCAGATTGCGGCCGTTCTGGGCGATATCAGGATCGATTGCATCAAGATCGGGATGCTGGGCGATGTCGGGCTGATCGAGACGGTCACCGAGGCGCTAGCGGGCTATGACGGCCCGATCGTGCTCGACCCGGTGATGGTCGCCAAGTCCGGGGCGCGGCTCTTGCCCGAGGCGGCGCGCACGGCGCTGATCGCGCATCTGCTGCCGCGCGCTGACTTGCTGACACCCAACCTGCCCGAGGCGGCGGCGCTGTTGGGCTGTGCCGAGGCCATGAGCGATGCAGACATGCAGGCGCAGGGCACACGGTTATGCGGGATGGGCGCGGGTGCGGTGCTGATGAAGGGCGGTCATGGGCAGGGAGAAACCTGCACCGACTGGCTGATCGCCGATGAGGTGACGCGCCTCGACGCCCCCCGCATCGCCACGCGCAACACCCACGGCACCGGGTGCACACTCTCTTCGGCCATCGCAGCGGGGCTGGCGCAGGGGCTGATCCTGCGCGAGGCGGTCGCGCGGGCACATGGCTGGCTGCATCGGGCGATCCTTGCCGCCGACGCGCTAGAGATCGGGCAGGGGCATGGCCCGGTACATCATTTTCACGAGGTCTGGACATGACCGACGCAATCACCATTCGCGGCGCGGGCATCGTGGGGCTCTGTGTGGCCACTGAACTCATGACGCGAGGCGTCCACGTTACCCTTCGCGATCCCGCACCGGAACCCGGCGCGCATGGCTGCTCGTGGTGGGCGGGTGGCATGCTTGCGCCCTTCTGCGAGGGGATGACGGCGGAAGAGCCGGTGGTCCGCCTTGGCCAACAGGCCGCCGATTGGTGGGAAGCGCAGGGCGTCGAGGTAATTCGGCGCGGCTCACTCGTTGTCACGCTGCAACGCGACCGGCGCGAGCTGGACCAATTCGCGCGGCGCACCACCGGGCACCGGCTGGTGAGCGGCGAGGATTTAGCCGCGTTAGAGCCGCATCTGGCCGACCGCCACGACCGCGCGCTCTACTTTCAGGACGAGGCGCATATCGACCCGCGGGCCGCGCTCATGCACCTGCGCAAACGGCTACAAGAGGCGGGCGCGCGCTTTGAGCAAGACGCCGCCGCCCCCGATGGCCCGGTGATCGACTGTCGTGGCCTCGCGGCGCAGGACAGCCTGTCTGATCTGCGCGGCGTCAAAGGAGAGATGGTGGTGCTGCGCTCGGCGGATGTGACCCTGAATCGGCCCATTCGCCTGCTGCATCCGCGCTTTCCGCTCTACATCGTGCCGCGCGGCGATGGCGTGTTCATGCTGGGCGCGACGCAGATCGAGAGCGAGGAGCGCTGGCGCGCCTCGGCGCGCTCGGTGATGGAATTGCTCTCGGCCGCCTACGCCCTGCACCCCGCCTTCGGCGAGGCCGAGGTGATGGAGATCGGGGCCGACGCGCGCCCCGCCTTTCCCGACAACCTGCCGCGCATCACGGCCAAGGGCGAGACGATCCACGTCAACGGCCTTTTCCGGCACGGCTTTCTGCTATCGCCCGCGGTCGCACGGATGACCGCCGGGCTGGTGATGCGCGAAAATCAGAGACCGGAGTTTTACCATGAAGATCACGGTTAATGGCACGACGCAGGAGAGCGCGGCCACCACCCTCGACGCGCTGCTGGATGAGCTGGGCTATGGCCCGGCCAAGGTGGCGACCGCGGTGAACCAGAGCTTCGTTCCGGCAGCGATGAGGCCGGAACACAGACTAGCTGATGGCGATCAGATCGAGATCGTCGCGCCACGGCAAGGGGGCTGAGATGCCACGTTACTACGACACCGAGATCACCTCGCGCCTGATGCTCGGCACCGCGCAATACCCCTCACCCGCCATCCTCGCCGAGGCATTCAAGCGCTCCGGTGCGGGCATCGCCACCGTCTCGGTCCGCCGCGAGGCGGGGGGCGAGCGCGCGGGACAGGCGTTCTGGGACATGATCGGTGATCTGGGCGCGCACGTCCTGCCCAACACCGCCGGCTGCCATTCGGTGCGCGAGGCGGTGACCACGGCGCAGATGGCGCGCGAGCTGTTCGACACCGACTGGATCAAGCTCGAGGTGATCGGTCATGCCGACACCTTGCAGCCGGACCCCTTCGGACTGGTAGAGGCGGCGCGCATCCTGACCGACGAGGGGTTCAAGGTGTTTCCCTACTGCACCGAGGATCTCGTGCTTTGCGAACGGCTGGTCGAGGCCGGGTGCCGGGTGCTGATGCCCTGGGGCGCGCCGATCGGCACCGGGCTGGGGCTCAACAATATCTACGGGTTGCGCAGCTTGCGTGCCCATTTCCCTGACCTGCCGCTGGTGATCGACGCAGGGCTGGGCCTGCCCTCTCAGGCGGCCCACGCGATGGAATTGGGCTATGACGCGGTGCTGCTCAATACGGCGGTGGCCAAGGCGGGCGATCCGGTGGCGATGGCCGAGGGTTTCGCGCGCGCGCTGGAGGCCGGGCGGCTGGGGTTCGAGGCCGACCCGATGGAGCCGCGCGACATGGCCGCGCCGTCGACGCCGGTGCTGGGGAGGGCGTTCACCTGATGGCCCTGCCGCGCTTTTACCCGATCTTCGATGACGCGGACTGGCTATGCCGCACCCTGCCGCTCGGTGTGAAGCTGGTGCAGTTGCGCATCAAGGAGCTGACCGGCGAAATACTGAAACAGCAGATTGCGCAAGCACAGAGCCTGTGTCGGGAGAATCGCGCAATCCTCGTGGTCAACGACCACTGGGAGGAGGCCATTCAATTGGGCTGCGACTGGGTGCATCTCGGGCAGGAGGATCTCGATACCGCCGACATCCCTGCCATCCGGCGGGCGGGGATCAAGATCGGGCTCAGCACCCATGACCATGCCGAACTGGATCGAGCCTTGTCGCACGATCCCGATTACGTCGCCCTTGGCCCCGTCTATCCCACCATCCTGAAGAAGATGAAATGGCACGAACAGGGGCTTTCGAGGGTTACCGAATGGAAGCGCCTGATTGGCGACATCCCCCTCGTCGCCATTGGCGGTATGTCGGTGGAGCGCGCGCCAGGCGCGCTCAACGCGGGGGCGGATGTGGTGTCTGCCGTTACGGATATCACGCTGAACGATGACCCCGAGGCGCGGGTACGGCAATGGATCGGGGCCACCACGTGACCCGCTACGCCCGTCAGATCGCCCTGCCCGAGTTCGGGGCAAAGGGGCAGGCGCGGGTCGGCGCGGCGCATGTGCTGGTGATAGGGGCGGGCGGGCTTGCCGCTCCGGTGCTGCAATACCTGGTGGGCGCAGGCGTGGGGCGGATCACGCTGATGGACGGCGACCGGGTCTCCTTGAGCAACCTGCATCGGCAGACGCTCTTTCGGATGGCGGATATCGGCCACCCCAAGGCGCAGATCGCCGCCGCGCACATGACCGCGCTTAACCCGGAGTGTACGATTTCCGCCATAACAGAGCCGCTTGACCCACTGAACGCCCCTGGCCACGTGGCAACAGCGGACTTGGTGCTCGACTGTGCCGACAGCTTCGCGGCGAGCTACATCCTGTCCGACACCTGCCTCGCGCTAGGCACGCCGCTGATCAGCGCCTCGGTGGTGGGCACCTTCGGCTACGTTGGCGGGTTTTGCGGTGGCGCGCCGTCTTTGCGTGCGGTGTTCCCCGACCTGCCGGACCGGCTGGGCAGTTGCGATGCCGATGGCGTGCTCGGCCCCGCTGTCGGTGTCATCGGCAGTCTTCAGGCGCAGATGGCATTGACGATTCTGGCCGGAATAGAGCCACAACCACTCGGCCAACTGGTCACCTTCGAGACCATCGGTCACCGCTTCGGCGGCTTCCGTTTCGACGGCGCGCCCGAGCCCGAAAGCGGCTTCGGCTTCATCACGCCTGCGCAGATCACGGACGACGACTGGCTCGTCGATCTGCGGGCGGAGGAGGAGAGCGGTCCCGCCTTGCCTGACGCCACGCGCCACAGCGTGCCTGATTTCGACACCCTCCACCCCAAAGGTACGCGCGCCGTGTTGGCCTGCCGATCCGGCCTGCGGTCGTGGCAGGCCGCGACGCGATTGCGCGGCCATTGGGACGGAGAGATTGCATTGATCGCTCTTGGCGACACCCCAGAGGAGAGAACCCCATGAGATACCTGACCCTGATCCTCGCGTTTCTGGCCGCCCCGGCCATGGCGCAGGACAAGATGACCCTGATCCTCGACTGGTTCGTGAACCCCGATCATGGGCCGATCATCCTCGCCGAGGAGCTTGGCTATTTCGACGAGGCCGGGCTGGAGGTCGAGGTGGTGGCCCCCTCCGATCCCTCCGACCCGCCCAAGATGGTCGCCGCCGGAAAGGCCGACCTGGCGATCGCCTATCAGCCGCAGCTTCACCTTCAGGTCGAAGAGGGGCTGCCGCTGCGCCGGGTGGGCACGCTCATCGCGACGCCGCTCAACTGCCTTCTGGTGCTGGAGGATGGCCCTGTCAAATCCACCGCCGATCTCAAGGGCCGCAAGGTGGGCTTTTCCGTCGCCGGGGTCGAGGAGGCGCTGCTGTCGGCCATCCTCGCGCAACATGACCTGACCCTCGATGACATCGAGCTCGTCAGCGTCAACTGGTCGCTCTCGCCCTCGCTGATGTCGGGACAGGTGGATGCGGTGATCGGCGCCTACCGCAATTTCGAATTGAACCAGATGGAAATCGAGGGCGTGCCGGGGCGCTGCTTCTACGTCGAAGAAGAGGGGGTGCCCTCCTATGACGAGCTTATCTACGTGGCCAATCCCGAGACGATGAACGCGGACATGATCCGCCGCTTCCTGCACGCTACCGAGCGCGCGACGCAATACATCATGAACCACCCACAGAAAAGCTGGGAGATGTTCGCGGGCACCTCGACCGAGTTGCAGGACGAGCTGAACGAGAAGGCATGGGCCGATACCTATCCGCGCTTTGCCACCCGCCCCGCAGCGCTCGATCACGCCCGCTATCGCCGCTTCGAGCGCTTTCTGCTGGAGGCGGGCATGATCGAGACCGACACGCCCGTTTCGGGCGTCGCGCTGGACCTGAACGCGCGATGACCGAGGGCTACGGCTCGACCTTCCCCCGCCTGCGCGATGCGGCGGGGGCGGTCTGGCGTGACTACACAGGCCACGCCTTTGTCGAGCGGCTGCGCGACGCGAGCCTGCCGCGCGCGGCGTTTCTCGGCTACCTCGTGCAGGACTACATCTTCCTCGTCCATTTCGCGCGGGCCTGGGCGCTGGCCGTGACCAAGGCCGAAACGGTGGACGAGATGCGCACCTGCGCGGCCACCGTCGATGCGCTGGTCAATACCGAGATCGGCCTGCATGTCCGCACCTGCGGGGCCGAGGGGTTGTCGGAGGCCGACCTTATCGCCGCCGAGGAACACCCCGCCAACCTCGCCTATACCCGCTACGTGCTCGATGCCGGGCATTCGGGCGATTTTCTCGATCTGCTGGCGGCGCTGGCACCTTGCGTCATGGGCTATGGCGAGATCGGCGCGCGGCTTGGGCAGGACGTGGCCGACGGTCACCCTTATGCCGACTGGATCGCCACCTATGCCGGCGAAGAGTATCAACAGGTTTGCCGCGAGGTGGGGGCGCTCTTTGACGGGGCGGTGGCGCGCCGTCTTGGCCCGGCGCCCGAAACCACGCCGGGTTGGGACAGGCTCGGCCACCGCTTCGCCACCGCAACCCGGCTGGAGGTCGGCTTCTGGGACATGGGGCTTTCCTTCGCGCGCTAGGCCCTCTTGCCCCGCCGCGGCCCGCCGCGTAGAACGCAGGCCGAGCCAAGACACGGAGCCCGAGCATGCTGGATCTCACCTATGACGCGCCGAAACCCAAGGTGATCGCCGGGGCCAAGCACGATTGGGAGCTGGTCATCGGCATGGAGGTGCACGCGCAGGTGGCCTCGCGCGCCAAGCTGTTTTCCGGCGCCTCCACCCAATTCGGGGCCGAGCCCAATTCCTGCGTCTCCTTCGTGGATGCGGCGATGCCCGGCATGCTGCCCGTCATCAACGAGTTCTGCGTCGAGCAGGCGGTGCGCACCGGGCTGGGGTTGAAGGCAAAGATCAACCTCTGGTCAGCCTTCGACCGCAAGAACTATTTCTACCCCGACCTGCCGCAGGGCTACCAGATCAGCCAGCTTTACCACCCGCTCGTGGGCGAGGGTGAGATCCTCGTGGACATGGAGCCGGGCATCGCGCGGCGTGTGCGGATCGAGCGCATCCACATGGAACAGGACGCGGGCAAGTCGATCCACGACATGGACCCGGCGATGTCCTTCGTCGATCTCAACCGCACCGGCGTCTGCCTGATGGAGATCGTCAGCCGCCCAGACATCCGCGGCCCCGAAGAGGCCGCCGCCTATGTCACCAAGCTGCGCCAGATTCTGCGCTACCTTGGCACCTGCGACGGAAACATGCAGAACGGCAACCTGCGGGCGGATGTGAACGTCTCGGTCTGCCGTCCGGGGCAGTACGAGAAATATCAGGAAACACAAGACTTCTCGCATCTCGGCACGCGCTGCGAGATCAAGAACATGAACTCCATGCGCTTTATCCAGATGGCCATCGACTACGAGGCGCGTCGCCAGATCGCGATTCTGGAATCGGGCGGCGAAGTGGTGCAGGAAACCCGCCTCTACGATCCCGACCGCAACGAGACCCGATCCATGCGCTCCAAGGAAGAGGCGCATGATTACCGCTATTTCCCCGATCCCGACCTGCTTCCGCTGGAAATCGAGCAGGCTTGGGTGGACGAGATCGAGGCCAACCTGCCCGAACTGCCGGATGCGAAAAAGGCGCGGTTCGTGCTGGAGTTTGGCCTCAGCGAATACGACGCCAGCGTGCTGACCGCCGATCTCGCCAATGCCGGGTATTTCGAGGCGGTGGCGGCGGGCGCGGGCGATGGCAAGCTGGCCGCGAATTGGGTCATCAACGAACTCTTTGGCAGGCTCAAGAAAGAGGATCATTCCATCGAGGAGAGCCCCGTCAGCCCGGCGCAACTCGCGGCCATCGTGCGGCTCATCAAGTCCGACGCCATTTCCGGCAAGATCGCCAAGGACCTCTTCGAGATCGTCTATACCGAGGGCGGTGACCCCGAAGAGATCGTCGAGGCGCGCGGCCTTCGCCAAGTGACGGATACCGGTGCCATCGAGCAGGCGGTGGACGAGATCATCGCCGCCAACCCCGCCCAGGTGGAAAAGGCGCAAGCCAACCCCAAGCTTGCGGGCTGGTTCGTAGGCCAGGTGATGAAGGCGACCGGCGGCAAGGCCAATCCCAAGGCGGTGAACGAGATCGTGACGGCGCGGCTCGGTCTCTGAGGGGCCTTGCGCGCGGCGGGCCGGATTTGTGCCCGCCTGCGTCCCTCTCTTGCCTTCTCAAGCCCCGGCCAGATGTGTAAGACAAGCGTCAGGCCCTGCAACGGCGGGCCTTGTCGGGCAGGTGCGGACATCGGGGAGACAGGATTGTGAGAATCGCGATGATCGGCACGGGCTATGTCGGGCTCGTCTCCGGGGTGTGCTTTTCGGATTTCGGGCATGACGTGATCTGCGTCGACAAGCAGCCCGAAAAGATCGCGATGCTCGAACGCGGCGAGGTGCCGATCTACGAGCCGGGGCTCGACGCGCTGATGGCCAGGAATGTCGAGGCCGGGCGGCTCTCCTTCACCACCGACCTCGCGGCGGCGGTGGACGGGGCCGACGCGGTCTTCATCGCCGTGGGCACGCCCACGCGGCGCGGCGACGGGCACGCCGATCTTACCTACGTCATGTCCGCCGCCGAAGAGGTGGCCCGCGCACTGACCGGTTATGCCGTGATCGTCACGAAATCGACCGTTCCCGTGGGTACCAACCGCAAGGTCAAGCAGGCGGTGACCAAGGCCAACCCGAAGGCCGAGTTCGACGTGGCGTCGAACCCCGAGTTCCTGCGCGAGGGTGCGGCGATCGAGGATTTCATGAAGCCCGACCGCGTGGTGGTGGGCGTGCAATCGAGCCGCGCGCAGGAGGTGATGGCCGATGTCTACCGCCCGCTGTTCCTGCGCGAGTTTCCCATCGTCTACACCGATCTGGAATCGGCCGAGATGATCAAGTACGCGGCCAACGCCTTCCTCGCCACCAAGGTCAGCTTCGTCAACGAGATCGCCGCGCTGTGCGAGCGGGTGGGCGCGGATGTCAAGGAAGTGGCGAGAGGCATGGGCCTCGACGGGCGCATCGGCAACAAGTTCCTGCACGCGGGCCCCGGCTATGGCGGATCGTGCTTTCCCAAGGATACCACGGCGCTCGCGCGCATCGGGCAGGAGCACGCGGTGCCGCAAACCATCGTCGAGACGGTGATCCGCGTCAACGCGGGCGTCAAGGCGCGGATGATCGAGAAGCTGCGCGACCTCGTCGATGACAGCTTCAACGGCAAGGTGGTCGCCGTGCTGGGCGTGACCTTCAAGCCCAACACCGACGATATGCGCGACGCGCCCAGCCTGACCATCGTGCCCGCACTGGTGGGTGGTGGGGCCAAGGTCCGCGTGGTCGATCCACAGGGCCGCCGCGAGGGCGAGGCGCTGCTGCCCGGGGTGGTCTGGTTGGAAGATCCCTACAAGGCCGCCAACAACGCCGATCTGCTGGTGATCCTCACCGAGTGGAACGAGTTCCGCGCGCTCGACCTGAAAAAGCTGGCAAAGAAGATGGCCACGCCCCGCATGGCCGACTTTCGCAACATCTATTCCGCGCGGGATGCCCGCCGCGCCGGGTTCGAGCGGTATGAGGGGGTGGGGCGCTGATGCGCGTCTTCGTCACCGGCACCGCCGGGTTCATCGGGTTTCACCTCGCGCGCCTGCTTCTGGCCGAGGGGCACCAGGTCGCCGGCTTCGACGGGATGACGGATTACTACGATGTCCGCCTGAAACAGCGTCGCCACGCGATGCTGCACCAGGCCCCCGGCTTTACCGCCACCGAGGCGATGCTCGAGGACGAGGCCGCGCTCTGCGCGGCGGTCTCGGCCTTTGCTCCCGATGTCATCGTGCATCTCGCCGCCCAGGCGGGGGTGCGCTACAGCCTTGAAAACCCGCGTGCCTATGTTGATGCCAATGTCGTCGGCACGCTCAACGTGATGGAGGCCGCGCACGCCGCCCGGGTGCGGCACCTTCTGATGGCCTCGACCTCCTCGGTCTATGGCGCGAATGAGGACATGCCCTTTGACGAGCGGCAGAAGGCCGACACGCAACTCACCATCTACGCCGCCACCAAGAAGGCGAACGAATCGATGGGCCATGCCTGGGCGCATATCCACGGGCTGCCGGTCACGATGTTTCGATTCTTCACCGTTTATGGCCCCTGGGGCCGTCCCGACATGGCGCTGTTCAAGTTCACCAAGGGCATTCTCGAGGGCACGCCCATCGACATCTACAACAATGGCGAGATGTGGCGCGACTTCACCTATGTCGACGATCTCGTGCGCGCCATACGGCTGCTTGTCGATGTCGTGCCCGGCGGCCCCGAGACGGCGGTGGAGGGCGATAGCCTCAGTCTCGCCGCGCCCTTCCGCGTGGTCAATATCGGCAATTCCGACACGGTGCGCCTGCTGGATTTCATCGACGCCATCGAGGCAGAAACCGGGCGCGCGGCGATCCGCAACTACATGCCCATGCAGACAGGCGACGTGCCCACCACATGGGCCGACGCGACGCTGTTGCAAACCCTCACCGGTTACCGGCCCCGGACACCGTTTCGCGAGGGTGTGCGCCGGTTTGTCGAATGGTATCGCGACTATCACGACATCTGAGACCCGCAGCGCGGTCAGGCGCCGTCATGCCGGTCGCTCGCGCGCGCCGGATCGGGCGGGTCAAAGCTCACCCGGTCGCCGAAACACAGCGCCAGATCGGTTTGCTGCATCACCCAATCGGTTTCGAGCGTGATCTCGGCATCGTCGGTCCAGACCGCGTTGCCCTGCCGCGCCATCCATTCGCCCGGCGGTCCGAGCGTCGAGGCGCGATGCGTGACGTTCCAGATGAAGTAATGGTGCGGCACGATCACCTTGGGCTGCAGGCGCTCGCGCAGCGTCTCGATCTGCTCGTACCCCAGCACGTGCTGCGAGCCGTCGATGGGCAGAAGCGCCACATCGACATGGCCCAGCCGGTCCCAGACCTCGGGCGGTGGATCAGGGCGGTTGTCGCCCCAGTGCAGGATGCGCAAACCCCCCGTCTCGATCAGCAGTAGCGTATTGTCGAACGAGCGCCAGTTATCAGGCGGCAGCGTCTCCATCGGGGTGAGCTTGCGGGTGAGCCCGGCCCAGTCCACATCCGCGTGCGAGGTGTCCGACACGTGCTTGTCGGCAATGCCGGTGATCGCCACGTCGGCGAATTCATAGCGCCCGATGAGCCGGTCGAGAAGCGTGCTCGCGTGCAGGCGGTGCAGACAGTCATGATCGAAATGGGCGTGTGTCGAGAGGCCGATATCAACCTCTACCTCGGGAAACTCGCACAGGTACCAGTTCCACGTGCCCCAGGGCGGGTTGCGCCACGGGTCGACCATCAGCGTAAGCCCCGAGGGCGCGGTAATGCGAAAGGCCGAGCCGCCGAAATACGCCAGCCGCACCGGCCCCCCGGCGGGTGCATCGCGTTGCAGGTCGATCATGCGGTTGTTGTTCTCGCTCTGCTTCCAGGCCCAGAGCCCGTCGTTCAGCCGCTCGGTCATCGCGGTCCTCCCTGTTGCCGTCGCCGTTCAGGCGAGCATCTGCTCGACGCCGTCCTCCGTTTCGATCTGGAGCGAATCGTTGACCCGGTTGAAGAAACCGCACAGCGCGATGCGCAACGTCAGCTCCACGATCTGTTCCTCGGTGAAGTGGCGCTTCAGGTCGTCGAAAATCGCGTCCTTCATGTAGTTGAAATTGCTGGTCACCTGCACGGCATAGTCGCGCACGAGGATATCGACCGCATCGAACCCCTCGGGGCTGTCGACAAGAATATCCTCCACCGCCGCCGCGCTCAGCCCGTGCGATACGGCGCGCGGCGCGTGGTGGCCGATGCAATACTCGCACGCATTGATGGTCGAGACGGTCACCAGCGCGATTTCCAGGTAGCGCTTGGGTAGCACCGCCTCGTCATGCAGCTCCAGCAACAGCCCCATGATGTGCTTGACCGCCGGGGGGCGATGGGCAAACACCTTCACCTGGTTGAGAAACGGGCCGTATTCGCGCGCGTAACGCTCGTAAACGGGCCGGACCTCCTCGGGAACCTCGTCGATCCCGACATCTCTGACACGGGCCATGTTACCTCCGTTCTGGCTGTGAGAGGGGGCCTTGGCCCCCTCCCGTTGGGTTTCAGAATTCGAGACGTTGCAGGACCACATCCTGCCCGCCCCGGATTTCCGAGAGCTGGAAATCGCGCCCCAGCACCATGCCCTCCTCGTTGAATTCGAGGCTGCCGGACGCGCCGGAATAGTTGATCTCCTCGCCCGCGCGCAGCGCCTCCAGCCCGTCGGCGACGTTGTAAACGGTGGTCTTGCCCTCGCCGGTGGTCACGTCCCAGATGGCCTGCGCCACGGCGGCGCTGTCGGTCGTGCCGGCCTTCTCGATGGCCAGCAGAAGCGCCGACATCTGGTCGCGCCCGGCGGTGCCGAACGGGTGCTGCACCGAGCCGGTATCCTCCAGCCCCACCTCATCCAGATATTGCTTGTAGGCGGGTGAGGAAAGTGCCGGGACCGGGAAGCCGTGAATCACCCCGTCGCCCGCCGCGCCCACGGTGTCCTTGAACTGCGTTCCCGTGGACAGCGAGGTGGTGATGACGACGCCCTCGTATCCCTGCCGGTAAAGCTCTTTATAAACGGCGGTAAAATCGGTGACGTAGGACGGAATGAACACCGCCTCCGGCGATTTTTCGATCAGCTGCGTCACCTCCGAGCGGTAGGAGGATTGCCCGGCATTGTAGTAGAACGGCTCCTGCACGATCGCGTCCTGCCCCACCTTCTCGATGAAGCCGTCCATCATCGAGCGCGTGAAGTCGTTGTTGAGCGCCATCAGCGCATAACTCTCGATGCCACGGCTCAGCACCAGGTCGGCGATGGCGCGGCCCCAGATCGGCGACAGCGGCTGAAAGTTGAACACAAGCCCCTTCTCGTCGGCCACCGGGATGTCAGAGCTTGACGAGGTGCACATCTGGATCACCCCCGCGCTCTGGCACTTGGGCATGATCCCCAGCGTCACCGAGGATGACCATGTACCGATGATCCCCAGCACCCCGTTGACGTTGATGAGCTTGTCCGCGGCGCGCACCGCCGTTTCCGGGTTGGTCTCCGAGTTCTCCTGGTAGAGCCGGATCTGCCGGCCGAGAACGCCACCTGCGGCGTTCACCGCTTCGGCCACCCGCTTGTGCGAGGCGGTGATGTTGGGGCCGAACGGGCCGCCGCCGCCGGTGTTGGGCGTCAGCGATCCGATGGCGATATCGCCCTCCTGCGCGCGCAGGATCGACGGCGCGGCAAGCGTCGCCACGCCGCTGGCGAGAAGCGTGCGTCTGGTCATCAGGGTCTTCATGGCAGTCTCCTTGTTGGTTTGAGGTCGGGCGCCTTCTGTCGGGCGCTTCAGTCGGAAGGGGCCTTGAATTTCCGTTCCGGCAGCAATCCGCGCGGGCGCAGCCGTAGCGTCACGATGAGCAGGAGCCCGATGGCGATGATTCGCAGCGCCGACATCTTCTCGGCGTCGAGCGCATCGGTGAAATCGCCTACGAAGCGGGTTCCTTCCAGGAACACCATCACCGCCCCCGCGCCGAGCAATATGCCGCGATTGTTGCCCGCACCGCCGACGATCACCGACATCCAGATGAACATCGCCACCACGGGCATGAACACCTCGGGGCTGATATTCTGCACGTAATGGGCATAAAGCGCCCCGGCGAGGCCCATGAAGAACCCGCCCACCGCAAAGATCTGCACCCGGTGCAACAGCACGTTCTTGCCCAGCACCTCGGCCACCACGTCATCCTCGCGGATCGCGCGCAGCGTGCGGCCCATCGGCGCGCGCCGGATCGCCTCGCAGACCGCATAAGTCAGCAGCACGCAGGCCGCGACGAGGCCAAGATAAAAGAGCGGGTAGAGGTCGGGGCCGATGATTTCGCCGAAAGGCCGCGCCTCGATCCGCAATCCGCGCGGGCCTTCGGTGATCTGATCCTCGTTGAGCACGATCAACCGGATCACCTCGCCCACGCCCAGGGTCACGATGGCGAGGAAATCCTCGCGCAATCGCACCGACAACAGCGCCACCACCGCCCCCATACCCAGCCCCGCAAGACAGGCCGCCGGAATCGCGAGGCCCACCGGCACGCCCAGCTTCACCGCCAGCAGACCCGAGGTATAGGCCCCCAGCGCATAGAACCCGGCAATGCCGAAGTTGACCATCCCGGTGATGCCCCATTGCAGGTTGAGCGCCAGCGCGAGGATCATGAAGAACCCCGCATAGGTGCCCATGGAGACGAGATACGCGCTCATTTCTTGATCTCCGCCGTCCCGAACAGCCCCTGCGGGCGCACCAGCAGCAGCACCGCGATGATGACGAAGCCCACCGCGATCTTGTAGGTCGAGGGCAGCACGAGGATCGTGGCCTCCTCCGCCAGCCCGACCAGCACCGCGCCCAGGATCGCGCCATAGGGCGAGCCGATGCCGCCGAGGATCGCGGCGGCGAAAATCGGGATCGTGAGGTTCCAGCCCACCAGCGGCTCGATCACCAGATCGAGCCCGGCAAACACCCCCGTCAGCCCGAACAGCGCCCCGCAGATGGCGGTGGTAAAGGCCGTGACGCGGCCTGCGTTCACACCCCGGATCGCCGCCAGCATCGGGTTGTCGGCCACCGCCCGCATTGCCCGACCGATGCGGGTATGCGCCAGCAGCAGATGCAGCATGACACCGATGGCAAGGCTCCAGCCGATGATCTCTACCTGTTCGGGGGTGATGTGCGCGCCGAATACCTTCCACGGGCGTTGCAGCGGGATGTCAAAGCCGCGCACATCCGCCGAATAAAACAGCCGGACCACGTTCTCGAGGATCAGCGTCACCGCGATCGACACTACCAGAAGCGTGATCGCAGACTGTCCCTCCATCGGGCGGAACACCAGCACATGCGCACCCCAGACCACCAGCGCGGTCACCGCCATCGCCCCCGCCGCCGCCAGCGGCAAGGGCAGGCCCAGCGGGACGTTGAGCGTGAAGGCGGCAAAGGCCCCCACCGTGATGTAGCCGCCGATCGCGAAATTCGGAAAGCGCAGGATCCCGAACAGCAGCGAAAAGGCCATCGCCGGCGGCGCGATGAGGGCAGCATTGACCAGCGCGTTGACGATCATCTGAAGGCTCATGCCCGCGTCCCCAGGTAGAGTTCCGATACTTCGCTCGAGTCCAGCAGCGCCCCGGCCGTCCCTTCAAGCGCGACGCGCCCCGCTGCCATCACGATCCCGCGATGCGCGACTCGCAGCCCCTCGATGGCGTTCTGTTCCACCATCAGGATCGCCACACCGTCGGCGTTGACGCGGCGCACGATGTCGAACATATGCCGCACCATCAGCGGCGACAGTCCCGCCGACGGCTCGTCGAGCAGCAGCACCCGCGGCTCCAGCATCATCGCCATGCCAAAGGCCACCATCTGCCGCTGCCCGCCTGACAGATTGCCCGCGCGCACCCGGCGCAGCGGCTCTAGATCCGGGAACATCCCGTAGACCCGCGCGCAGGCGGCCTCGGCCCGGCCCGGATCGGTCCATGCGCCCATGGTCAGGTTCTCGTGCGTGGTGAGTTGGCGGAAGACGTTGGCCTCTTGCGGCACATAGGCCATACCCGATCGCGCGATGCGCGGCGCAGGAAGCCCGGCGATCTCGCGCCCGGCGATCCGAACGCTTCCCGACATGGGGCGCACCACTCCGGCAATGGTCTTGAGCAGGGTCGATTTCCCCGCGCCGTTCGGCCCGATCACGCAGGTGATCTCGCCTTCGGCCAGTGCGAGCGACACGTCCTGGCAGATCACCGCCTTGCCATAGCCTGACGTCAGGCTCTCTGCTGCAAGCACCGTTTCAGGCATCGGCGACCCTCCCGAGATAGGCCTCGATCACCTCTGGGTGGCGGCGCAACTCGTCGAAACTGCCCTTGGTCAGCAGGCTGCCCTGCGTCATCACCACCACCGGGTCGCAAAGCTGCGCGATCATGTCCATGTCATGCTCGACGATGAGAAAGGTCTTTCCGTGCTCGCGGTTGAGCCGACGGATCATCTCGGTCAGCGTGTTCATCAGCGCCGGGTTCACCCCCGCCCCCGGCTCGTCAAGCAGGATCAGGTCGCAGTCGATCATCAGCGTTCGGGCGAGTTCCAGCAGCTTCTTCTGCCCGCCGGACAGGTCGCCGGCATAATCGTCGCGCAGATGCGTCAGCGTGGCGATTTCCATCACCTCGCAGGCGCGGCGATACACCTCCGCCTCCTGCGCGCGCACTGCGCCGGGGCGCAGGAAGATCGGCCAGAACCGCTCGCCAAGCTGCGCCTGCGGTGCCAGCATCAGGTTTTCCAGCACGGTCATGCGCTGAAACTCGCGGGCAAGCTGGAACGTGCGGATCAGGCCCAGCCGCGCCCGCCGCCACGGGGCCAGCCGGGTGATGTCCTGCCCCTTCAGGCGCACCTCGCCCGCATCCGCGCGGATGACGCCGCTCAGCAGGTTGAACAGGGTCGATTTCCCCGCGCCGTTGGGGCCGATGAGGCCGGTGATCGTGCCCCGTTCCACGTCGAGCGACATGTCGCGCACGGCCTGCACGCCGCCAAAGCTGCGGCTCATGCCGCGCGCTTCGAGCAGGGGACTCATGGGCTGAATCCCGTGCTTACGCGTGTGCGGATCACCTCGGCCAGCAGCGCCAGCGCCGCCCGCGCCCTTGCCGGGTCGGGCTCGATCATCTGCCCCACGCGCAGCCCGCGCAGCGAAGATGTCACCACCAGCATCAGCGTCTCGGCCTCCTCCGGGGTCAGCCCGGAATCGCCGAACACCTCGCGCGCGGTGCGGCGATAGCTGGAGAACATGCGCCGCATCCAGCCCTCGACATGCTGGCGCAGGTCCACATCACCGCGCGAGGCAGTCATCATGTCGATGGTGACCGACACGTAGGTATCCGTCATCAACCCCGTCCAGGAGCGCTCGATGAATTCTTCCGCCGTCAGCCCCCCGGCGCGATGATCGGCCCGAATCGCGGCTGCGGCCTCCACCACCGAGGCCCACATCCCGCCGGTCGCCCGCTTCACGAGGTCGGCCCGCGTGTCGAAATGGTGCAGGATCGCCCCGCGCGATATTTCCGCACGCCGCGCGATCATCGTCGTGGTGAGGTTGGCATAGCCCACTTCGGCGATGAGCGAGATGGTGGCGTTGCACAGCTTCTCTATGGTGGCGGCAGAGCGCTCATCCTGCGTCCGGCGGCGTGGCGTCCCGGTGCCCTCGGCCTCGGTGTTGTCGTGCTGTCCCATCATTACGTACCCCTTGGCCCGAGCACAGCACAGGTGAGCCACTTTGGCAACAAACAATCATGACTGTATGTAAATTACCGCCCGACCCGACAGCGCCCGCCCGGCCTCAGGGCACCTTACGTCAGCCGCCCGCGCTGCTGCGTTGGCGCCACGCCATAGGCGGCTCGGTAGACCCGCGAGAAATGGCCCGAGCTTTCGAATCCACACGCGAGCGCGATATCGATCACCGGCGCCTCGGTCTGGATGAGCAGGTTCCGCGCGCGATCGAGCCGCAGATCCATGAAGTACTTCTTGGGCGAGGTATTGAGAAACTTCCCGAACAGCCGCTCCAACTGACGCGTTGAAATGCCGATCTCCGCGGCGATCTGCGCAGGGCTCATCGGCTCCTCGATCGTCTCGCGCATCCGTTCGATGGCACGGGTGAGATGTGCATTGCGAATACCGTTGCGCGATTGCAGTGACACGCGCTGTGCCGCCGTCGCCTCACGCGCCGCGCTATAGACCATCTGGTCGGCCACCGCCATCGACATGTCATGGCCGTGGTCGCGCTCGATCAGGTGTAGCATCAGGTCCGCCGTTGCCGTCCCGCCAGAGGCGGTGAGGTGCCGCTCGTCGGCGACAAACACGTTGCGCACGAGGTTCACCTCGGGAAACCGCTCCATGAAGCTGTCATGGAATTCCCAGTGGATCGCCGCCTTCATCCCGTTGAGAAACCCGTCCTCGGCCAGCACCCACGCCCCCGAACACAGCGCCCCGATGGGCGTGCCGTGGCGCGCCTCGCGCCGCAGCATGTTCAGCAGCGGGCGGGTGACGTGCTGCCGCATGTTGATCCCCGACAGGATGAACAGCCGGTCGCACACGGGCAGCTTGTCGAGCCCGTGATGCACCAGCGTCACCGACCGGTTGGAGCAGGTCGCGCTCTGCCCGCCCTCGGAGGCGAAGGACCAGCGATAGAGCGTTTCGCCGCTCAGCAGGTTGGCGATGCGCAACGGCTCGACCGCGCAGGCAAACGCGAGGTGCGAAAAGTCCTCGACGAGGACAAAGACGAAGTGCTGCGGCTTCTTCATGGCGGGTCCATCGGCGGGCGGCATCCTGATCGGTAGCAAACTAACGCGAGTCAGAATTTATCCATTGCGTATACAATTTGTATTATATAGAAGGCAAGCGATAATTCACCATGAAGGAGGCCCAGGAATGGCCGCCAGGGACCGCAAGACCGCGCTTTCGACGCATCTCAAACACGCGATTCTCACCACCGCGCTGCGCCCCGGTGCCGATCTCGACGAGGCCGCTATCTGCGCCGAGTTTGACTTGTCGCGCACCCCTGTGCGCGAGGTGTTCCGCGAATTGGCGGGGCTGGGCTATGTCGACCTGCGCGACAATCGCGGCCCGCGGGTGTCGGACCTGTCGCACACCACCCTGCGCGACTTCTTCCTCGCCGCGCCGATGATCTACGGCGCGATCCTGCGGCTCGCGGCGCAGAACGCCACCGACATGCAGATCGCTGCCCTGCGCGCCGCGCAAGAGACGTTCCGCGCCGCGCTGCGCGCCGGCTCCACCCCCGACCGCACGCTGGCCAACAACCGCTTTCACGAAATCACCGGCGAGATGGCCGGCAATATCTACCTGCTGCCGTCCTTCCACCGCCTGCTGATCGACCACGCGCGCATTTCCATGACCTTCTACCGCGCCGATACCGCCGACATGGTCGGCAACGTGGCCGAGGCCAGCCGCCAGCACGACGCCATCATCGACGCCATCGCCGACCGTGACGAGGCCGCGGCGGCTGGGCTGGCCGAGGATCACTGGAACCTCTCGCGCCACCAGATCGAACGTTTCGTGATGCCCGCCGCCATCGACGTGCCGATGGGGCGTCTCACCCGCTCCAGCCCCGCATGAGGACCGCCATGACCCCGATCTTCCGCTTCGACGGCATCTATACCCCCGTCATCACCCCCTATCACCCTGACGGCACGGTGAATCGCGCAGCCCTCGGGCAGGTGATCGAGCACCTGATCGGCAGCGGCGTGCACGGCCTCATCACTGGCGGTTCCACCGGCGAGAACTATGCCCAGACCGTGGCCGAGCGGGTGGAGCTTGCGCGGCTGACCCATGATATTATCAAGGGCCGCGTGCCGCTGGTGATGGGCACCGGCGCGATGCTGACCAGCGATTCCATCGCCTTGGCCGAGACCGCCCGCGAGATCGGCGCCGATGCCATCCTGCTGGCCTCGCCCCCCTACGCTGTGCCCACGGACCGCGAGAACGCGCTCAACGCGCTCGCCATCGACCGCGCGGCGGGCCTGCCGGTGATGCTCTACAACTATCCCGGCCGCACTGGCACGATGATGGGCGAGGAGTTTCTCGACCGGGTCGGTCGCAGCCGCAATTTCTGCGGCATCAAGGAAAGCTCGGGCGATATCAACCGCGTTCACCTGCTGGCCCGCGACTATCCGCATATCCAGATGGGCTGCGGCATGGACGATCAGGCGTTGGAATTCTTCGCCTGGGGCGCGCCCTTCTGGGTTTGTGGCGGCTCCAACTTCCTGCCCGTCGAGCATATCGCGCTCTACAACGCCTGCGTGGTCGAGGGTGACTTCGCCAAGGGACGGCGCATCATGTCGGCGATGCTGCCGCTGATGCGGGTGCTGGAGCAGGGCGGCAAGTTCATCCAGACGATCAAGCACGGCGTGACCATGACCGGCATCGACGCCGGTGCCGTGCGCCCGCCCCTCAAGGGGCTGAACAAGGACGACAAGCGCGCATTGGAACAGGTGGTGCGCGTTCTGAAAACCACCATCGCAACCATTACGGCGGAGGGCTGAGACATGGGCCTACTGACACGCGACGAATATGCGGCCATTGCCGCGACGCTCGACCTGCCCACCGGCGCTTTCATCGACGGCGGCTACCGCCCGGCGATCACGGGCAAGACGTTTGCGAGCACGAACCCCGCCACCGGCGAGACGCTGGCCAAGGTGGCCGCCTGCGGGGCCGAGGACGTTGATTTCGCGGTGACCAAGGCGCGCGAGGCGTTTGACGATGGCCGCTGGTCGCGCCTGCACCCGTCCGCGCGCAAGGAGGTGCTGATCCGCCTCGCCAAGCTGATGACCCGCAACGCGCGGGAACTCGCGGTGATGGAAAGCCTCGATTCGGGCAAGACGATCTATGATTGCGAGACGGTGGATGTGCCCGAGACCATCCACTGCCTCAAATGGCACGCCGAGGCGATCGACAAGATCTACGATCAGGTCGCCCCCGCCTCGGACGATCACATCGCCATGATCCTGCGCGAGCCCATCGGCGTGGTGGGCCTTGTCCTGCCGTGGAATTTCCCGCTGCTGATGCTCGCGTGGAAAATCGGCCCGGCGCTGGCGGCGGGCTGTTCGGTGATCGTGAAACCGGCCGAGGAAACCTCGCTTACCGCGCTGCGCGTGGCCGAACTGGCGCATGAGGCGGGGCTGCCGCGCGGCGTGCTCAATGTGTTGCCGGGTGGCGGGCCCGAGGTGGGCGAGCCGCTGGGCCGCCACATGGACGTGGACATGGTCAGCTTCACCGGCTCTACCGTCACCGGCAAACGGTTCCTGGGCTATTCGGCTGAGTCGAACGCCAAGGAAATCGTCCTCGAGATGGGCGGTAAGAACCCCGCCATCGTCATGGACGACGCCGAGAACCTCGACCGCGTCGCCGCGCATATCGTGCAGGGCGCGTTCTGGAACATGGGCGAGAACTGTTCCGCCACCTCGCGCCTCATCGTGCACCGCGACGTCAAGGAGGCGCTGCTGTCGCGGATTGAGGCCCATGCCCGCGAATGGGTGATGGGCGACCCGCTCGATCCCGAGACCCGCGTGGGCGCGCTGGTGAGCGAGGCGCATTTCACCAAGGTCTGCGGCTATCTCGATCAGGCGGAGAATATCGTTTTCGGCGGCAAGGCCGAAAAAGGTTTCGTCGAACCGACGGTCGTGGCGCTGCCCGGCAACGACCACCCGCTGGCGCGCGAGGAAATCTTCGGCCCCGTGCTGAGCGTGATCGAGGTAAGCAGCTTCGACGAGGCCATCGCGGTGGCCAACGACACCGACTATGGCCTATGTGCTTCGCTCTTCACCGCCAATGCCAAGCGCGCGCTGCGCGGTGCGCGGATGCTGCGGGCGGGCACGGTCACGGTCAACAGCTTCGGCGAGGGCGATATCTCCACGCCGTTTGGTGGCTACAAGCAGTCGGGCTTCGGCGGGCGCGACAACGGGCTGCACGCCCATGACCAGTACACCCAGCTCAAGACCATCTGGCTCGACCTGGCCGACGACGCGGACGAGGCGGTGGATTGAGCAGCTACCGCGCCACAACCACCCCGAGCCACCTCGGCCCCGCGGCATGGAACGCGATCCTGCCCGCGCAGGCGGCGGCGCATCCACTCGACGGTGACGCTTCCGCCGATATCGCCGTGATCGGCGCGGGCTTCGCCGGGCTGTCGGCGGCGCGGCGGCTGACGCAGCTTGTCCCCGGTGCGCGCATTGCCCTGCTGGAGGCGGGGCGCATGGCCGAGGGCGCGGCGGGTCGCAATTCTGGCTTCATGATCGACCTGCCGCACGAGTTGACCAGCGAGGATTACGCCGGGACGGGCGATGATCGCACCATGATCGCGCTCAACCGCATGGCGCAGGAGTTCGGGCGCGCGGCGGTAGAAGAGTACGGCATCGACCCCGCGTTTTTCGACCCCTCCGGCAAGGTCAACGGCGCGGCAAGCGCCGCCGCCCATGCCCATAACGAAAGCTACGCCCGCCACCTCGCGAGCCTGAATGAACCCTCCGAGATGCTCGACGCGCAGGCGATGCGCGAATTGACCGGCAGCCCGCATTACCGCTCGGGCCTCTACACCCCCGGCACGGTCATGCTCCAGCCCGCCGGTTACGTGCGTGGGCTCGCCGCCGGGCTGCGGCGCGAGGGCGTGGCGATCCATGAGCAGAGCCCCGTCACCGGCTTTACCCGGCAGGGCGATACGTGGCGGGTGGAGACGCCCAAGGGGCGGCTGAGCGCGGGCAAGGTGATCCTGACGGTGAACGGCCACCTGGAAAGCTTCGGCATCGCGCGCGGGCGGCTTATGCAGGTGTTTCTATTTGCCACCATGACGCCCGACCTCGACGCCGACACCCTGGGGCGCCTCGGCGGACGCCCCCGATGGGGCGTCACCCCCTCCGATCCGATGGGCACCACCATGCGCCGGATCGACACCGCACAGGGCGGCAACCGCATCGTTACCCGAACTTGCGCAGTGCTGCGCCCCGGGATGCGTGCGACCGAGGCAGACATGGCTCGCGCCGCCCGCGTGATGCAGCGCAAGTTTGACCAGCGTTTCCCGCAGCTTGCCGGGATGCGCATGGAACACGCCTGGGCCGGGCACCTGTGCCTGAGCCTGAACGGCGTGTCGGTCATGCGCGAGATCGAGCCGGGGCTTTATTCGGCCTGCGTGCAGAACGGCCTCGGCACCGCGCGCGGCACGCTGACGGGGATGGGCGCGGCGGAACTGGCCTGCGACACCATGAGCGCCATCACCCGCCATTTCACCGACCAAGCGGAGCCGAAATGCCTGCCACCGCAGCCCTTTCGCGAGATCGGGGCCAACGCGGTGCTGCGCTGGAAGGAATGGCGCGCAGGCGACGAGTGAGCGGGGGCGCTGCCCCCGTCGCCCTTGCGGGCGACTCCCCCGGGATATTTGGGGCAAGATGAAGCCAAGGAAAAAGGCCCGCCGTGAAGGGCGGGCCAGGTCAGGGAGGATGTCTCAGAAGTCCTGGTTGAGCGCGTCGGCCGCCGGGATCTCGCGTTCGCGCCGCGCGATATAGTCGAGCAGCGCCTCGTTCACGCCGTCGTCGAGCCTTGGTTCCTCGTAGGCGTCGAGCATCCGGCGCGCATGGGCCAGCGCGCGCTCGGTGATCTCTTTTGATCCATCTGCCAGCCATTGCCCGATCGGGTTGTTGTCGAACAGGTCCGGCATGAAGAACGCGGTCTGGAAATTCTCCTGCGTGTGGGGATGGCCGAGGTAATGCCCGCCCGGCCCCACGTCGGGGATCGCAGCGAGCGCCTGCTCGAAATCGCTCCATTGCGGCCCCGAGGCCATGCGATGCGCCATCGCGCATTGCTCGGCATCCACCACGAACTTGGCAACGGAACAGTGCATCCCCGCCTCGTTCCAGCCCGCCGAATGCCAGATATAGTTGGCCCCGGCATGGATCACCGCCGACAGCGTCGTGGCACTCTCGTAGCCTGCCTGCGCATCGAAGGTCTTGGCGCCCCCGAGCGTGTTCGACGTGCGCCACGGCACGCCGTAGAACCGCGCCATCTGGCCGATCATGAAATTCATCAGGCTGATCTCGGGTGTGCCGGCCATCGGCGCGCCGGATTTCATGCTGACGGTCGAGAGGTAGTGGCCATAGATCGCCGGACAGCCGCGGCGGATCACCTGAGTATAGGCCAGCGCCGAGAGCGCCTCGGCGTTGAGCTGCGCGACGGTGGCGGGGACGGAGGCGGGCGTGTTGGCGCCGCCCAGCACGAAGGGCGAGCACAGCACCGGCTGGTTGCGTCGGCAAAACGCGCGCATCGCGCCCAGCATCGTCTCGTCCCAGACCAGCGGCGAGTTGCCGTTGCAATTGCCGGTGGTGACCGGGTGCTCCCCCATGAACGCCTCGCCAAAGAGGATGGCGCACATCTCCATCACGTCCTCGGCGTTCTTCGGGCTCGTCGTCATGCCCATGAAGGTCTTGTCCGAGTGTTTCATCGACGAATACGTGATGCGCAGGTGCCGCTGGCTGATCGGGTGGTCGTAGGGTTCCACTATGTGATGCGCGCTGGAATGCAGCGCGGGCATCATGTGGCTCAGCTTGTGAAACATCGCCAGGTCGGCGAGCGTGGGGTTTCGGCGCACGTCGTCGAGATCGCGCAAGTAGGGCGCGCCGGTCATCGGCACGAAGATCGAATGCGGCCCGCCGAGGCGCACGTTCTTTTCCGGATCGCGGGCGTGATAGGTGAAATCCGCCGGGATCGTCGCGATCAGGTCGCGCACGAGGCCACGGTCGAGATGGACGCGCTCGCCCACCACCTTGGCGCCTGCGCGCCGCCAATCCGCAAGGGCGATCTCGTCACGAAACACCACGCCCACGTTTTCGAGGATATCCATCGACGCCGCGTCGATCCGCGCGATCTGGTCGGGGTCCATGACCTCGCAGGTGGGCAGGGCACGGGTGAGGCCGGGCAGCATGTCGAACTTGGGCGCGCTGCGGCTGCTCCTCCGGGCGGCGCGCCCGCCCAAGCGGCTGCGGGGCTTGGTCATGGCTGTCATGGCGTGTCTCCTTCTGCCTGCCATGATGCGGAAGCGCCGCGCGCACCGCGTGCAGCTTTGCGAAACGCTTTTGCAGAAAGCGACACGGGGCATCGGAGCGTTCTTGCCCTTGTGCGCTCGATGGGGGCTTCTCTTGGCGGGATGTTTCGCGACCGGCAGCGATTGCGCCACCATCCCTTGCTCCCGGCGACCAAGGCGCTACGATATGTCGTGCAAAAGGGGATTCGCGTGGCACTGAATCTGATCAAGCTGAGCGTTGGCACCTCTTCGGTCGAGGATCTTGTCGCATGGCAGGGCTCGGCCCGTGCCAAGGGGCCGGACGGCCTCCCCCGGCATGTCACCCGCATGTGGCCCCGTCGTGCCGAGGAATTGCTCGACGGTGGTTCGATCTACTGGGTCATTCAGGGGCTCGTGCAATGCCGCCAACGCATCCTGCGGCTTGACGAAGTGATCGGCAGCGACGGTATCCGCCGCTGCGCCATCGTGCTCGAGCCAGAGATCATCCGCACCGCCACCGCGCGCAAGCGCCCGTTCCAGGGCTGGCGTTATCTGCCGCCCGGCGACACGCCCCCCGATCTCTCGCGCTCTCGCGAAAGCGACGACAGCCTGCCGCCGGAGCTTTCGAGCGCGCTCGCGGATATCGGCGTGATCTGAGCACCTCTCGCGTCGTTCACCGTCACTTGACGACGCGCGACCGCAACGTTCATTGCGGCTCCGCCCCCCTGTCCCCATCCTTTCAGAGACAAGGAAACGGAAAGGACAGGATCATGCGCTCCACCACTCTCGCGTTCGTCGCCGCCACCCTGCTTCCCCTCGCTGCCGCCCCGGCATTGGCCCAAGGCACCGATACCGCGGCCCCGCCCGCCGTTTTCGGGACGCAGCCCGACCTGAGCTTTGACGCCGGCGCCAGCGCCCCGGCGACGGGCCGCGGCTCGATCCTCTCCTCGCAGGGCACCGCGATCGGCGGGTCGGCGAACTGGACCGGCTTATATGTCGGCGGGCAGCTTGGCTACGGCTTTGCCGATTCCGACCTCACCAGCAGCGACGAAAGTTTCATGGGTGGTGTCACGCTGGGCTATGACCGTGATTTCGGCAATTGGGTGTTGGGCGGCGCGCTCGACTACGATTTCGCCGATGCCAATGTCGCCCCCGGAACCGATCTCGAAGAGGTGTTTCGCCTCAAGGTCCGTGGCGGCCCCAAGATCGACCGCGGCCTGGTCTACGGCGCGGCGGGCTGGGCGAATGCCGATACCAGCAACCTCGGCGACGATGATGGCTGGTTCATCGGCGGTGGCTACGAATACATGGTCAGTGACCGGTTCTCGGTCGGCGGCGAGGTGCTATACCACCAGTTCGACAGCTTCAACGGCACCGGCAACGACATCGACTTTACCACCCTTCAGGTGCGTGCCACGTTCCGCTTCTGATCGCGAATTGCGCCCGTCCGGCTGCCTTCAAGCGGACGGGCGCAGACATCGCCGCGCCGTTGCAAACCGGCAACACCGGCGCGCGAAAATCCGCCTAAAGCCTCTGAAAAACAAGCGAAAACCCACCAATCACCGGCTCGTGAACCGGGCCGCGATCCGCGCCCCTTGTCCTTACCCGGCATGGCCACGATATGCGCCGAGACGGTCAGTGTGATGGCCGCCGGGCCGGGCAAGGTGCCTTCGGCCCCGAGCGAGTAACAAGGAAAGGACACGAGATGTTCAAAACGACAACGGCAATCGCGACAGTGGCCGCATTCGCGGCGATGCCCGCCTTGGCAGGCAACGTGAGCGAACCCACCTCCGAACCCGTGATCGCGGCTCCGGCCCCGATCGCCCCATCCACCCCCAACTGGACCGGCTTCTACACCGGGGGTCAGCTTGGCTGGGCCTGGGTCGATACCGATATTGCCGGCGTGGATGGTGACGATGTCATCGGCGGTCTGGTCGCGGGCTACGACTATGACTTTGGCAACTGGGTCTTGGGCGGTGGTCTCGACTACGATTTCGCCGATATCGGCCTCTCGGGCGCCAACGCCAGCGTCGAAGAGATGTTCCGCGCCAAGCTGCGCGGCGGCTACAAGATCGGGCGGGGCCTCGTCTATGGCACCGGCGGTTATGCCTGGGCTGATACCGACAATATCGGCGACGGCGATGGCTGGTTCCTCGGCGGCGGCTACGAGCATCTCGTGACCGAGAACGTCTCCGTTGGCGGCGAGGTGCTTTACCACGAGTTCGACAATTTCGGAAATGCTAACACCGACGTTGACGCAACGACCGCTCAGGTGCGGGTAACCTATCGGTTCTGAGCCTGAACCTGTAGGTTCGCGCGCGGGCGGCCCTGCCGGGGCCGCCCGTTTTCGTGCCGTTCAATCGAGCGCGAGCCGCGCGCGCAACTCTGCGAGCGTCATGCGCTCATCATCCGTCAGCGCCGCGGCGCGGGCGCGGCAGAGCGTCGCCTGTGACTTCAGAATCAGCCCATCTTCCAGTATTTTCAGATGGTTGGCACGCAGGGTGTCACCCGAAGAGGTGATGTCGGCAATCGCCTCGGCGGTTTCGTTCTTGATCGTGCCCTCGGTCGCGCCCTGGCTATCGACGAGCTGGTAATCCGCCACCCCTGCCTCGCGCAGGAATTCGCGCACAAGCCGGTGGTATTTCGTGGCAATTCTCAAGCGAAATCCGTGCCTTAGCCGGAATGCGGCAGCGGCGGCATCGAGGTCGTCAAGGGTGTTCACATCGACCCATGCGTTTGGAACGGCGATCACCAGGTCGGCCTGCCCAAAGCCGAGCGGCGCCAGTTCTTCGACCTGCTGCTCCCACTGACCGAGCTTTTCGCGGATCAGGTCTGTGCCCGTCACGCCCAGGTGGATGCGCCCGGCGGCCAGCTCGCGCGGTATCTCCCCGGCCGACAGCAAGACCAGCTCAACACCGTCTATCCCTCTGACATACCCAGCATATTCCCGATCCGAGCCGCTTCGTCCAAGCGCGATGCCGTGGCGTGCGAACCACTCCACCGTCTTGTCCATCAGCCGCCCCTTGGAGGGCACACCCAGCTTGAGGCTCATGACACCCCCCCGAGATCCAGCACCAGCCCCGGGCGGATCACCCCGCCGACCGCAGGTATCTCGCGCCCCTGTCCCAGGTGCCGGGTCAGCGCGTCATAACGCCCGCCGGTCGCGACCGGCGGCAGGTCGGGGCGATTTTCTGCATGAAAACCAAAGACAAAGCCGTCGTAGTATTCCATCTGCGTGCGCCCGTAGCTCGCCTCGAAATCGAGCGCCCCGATGTCGATGCCACGCCCATCCAGCGCCTCGAGACGCCGGGCCAGCCGGTCCACCGCGCCCTGTATCGCGGCCATGTCCACCGCGATGTCGCGCAGCCGTTCCAGCGCGTTGGGCGAGGTTTCGCGCACGGCGAGAATCGCGTCCAGCAGGTCAACTTCGGTTTCGGAGATCGGAGCGGTCTGTGCATCTTCACGTAACGCATTGATTCTGGATATTATTTCGTCTTCTCCGCGCAATCCGATCAGTGGCCCTGCCCCGGCCATCGGGTCTCGCGCGGACAAAAGCGCCGCCCGCGTCTCGGGCACGGGCGCGCGACCCGAGAACCGCTCGATCAGCGCGCGAAACCGGCGCGGTCGCCAGATATGCCGCCGCAGCGCCGCCTTGCGTCTGTCGGTCGTGCGCAGCCCGTCGACGGCGGCCATCAGGATGCCGATATCGCCGGTCGCCGCGCGTAGGCGAAGGGGGTGCAGGATATTGAAAAACATCGAGAAAACTTCGGCATCCGCGGCCTCCGGCGCGTCACGCTCGAATATCTCGAAGCCCACCTGAACGTATTCGTTGGGCCGCCGCGCATCCTCTTCCTGCCGACGAAACACTTCGCCGGAATAGGTATAGCGCGCCGGTTCAGCGCCATGCTCCATGTGCATCTGCACCACCGGCACGGTGAAATCGGGCCGCAGCATCTGCTCGCCGCGCAGGGCGTCGGAGGTCACGTAGGCGCGCGCACGGATATCCTCGCCATAGAGATCGAGCAGCACCTCGGCGGGTTGCAGCACGGAGGTTTCCACCGGCTGCGCGCCCGCCGCCTCGAACAGCCCACGCAGGCGCGCGGCCTCGGCCAGGGTCGCGGCGCGCTCTGGCATCAGCCTTGCCCCGACAGGATTTCACGTACACTTTCAACCAGTTGCGCGCGCGGCACCTCGATCTGGCTGGGCCGTTCCTTCCATTCTTCGAGGGTCGCGTTCTCGGCGATCTGCGCGCCGAGGATCAGGTCCTTGATCTGCACGACATCGCGGGCGAATTCATCCTCGCCCGCGATGATCGCCACCGGGCTGCCGCGCCGGTCGGCGTATTTCATCTGGTTGCCGAAATTCTTGGGGTTGCCGAGATACACCTCGGCGCGGATGCCCGCGCGGCGCAGGTCTCCGACCATCGCCTGATAATCCGCCATCCGGTCGCGATCCATCACGGTGACGACCACGGGCCCCTGCGCCTCGCCGCCCGTGCGCCCCTTCTCCCGCAGCGCGGCGAGGAGGCGGTCCACCCCGATGGAGACTCCCGTCGCCGGCACCGCCTGCCCGGTGAAGCGCTTGACGAGGTCATCGTAACGGCCCCCGCCCGCGACCGAGCCGAATTGCCGGGGGCGGCCCTTTTCGTCAAGGATTTCAAAGGTCAACTCGGCCTCGAAGACCGGGCCGGTATAGTAGCCGAGACCACGGACGACGGAGGGGTCGATCACGATGCGGTCGGGGCCGTAGCCCTGGGCGTTAAGCAGCGTGGCGATCTCTTCGAGTTCGTTGACGCCCTCCATCCCAACTTCAGAGTAGTCAATTAAGACGCGTAAGTTAGCTATCGTCTCCGCGTTGTTACTTCCTTTCGATACCATGAAATCAACAATTCGGCGTGCATCAAGTTCAGATAGACCGACACCATCTATGAACGCCCCTGACTGGTCTTTCCGACCGGTAGTCAGGAGTTCAAGAACTCCGTCAGCTCCAACCTTGTCGAACTTGTCTATAGTACGGAGAACAGCATCTGGGTCGGCAAATTGCCAATCTCTCAGCTTCGTTGAAAGAGCGCCTTCTAAGTTTCTTGGCAACGCTCTCGTTTTTTCATTGTCGACCAACATGCCTTCTAGGATACCATTCAAAACCTTGCGGTTGTTCACCCGCACCACGTAATCGCCGCGCTCGATTCCCACGGCCTCCAGAGTATCGGCCAGCATCGCGCAGATTTCCGCATCGGCGGCCATCGACGCCGTCCCTACCGTATCCGCATCGCATTGATAGAACTGACGGAATCGCCCCGGTCCCGGCTTTTCGTTGCGCCAGACGGGGCCCACTGCATAGCGTCGGTAAGGTGTCGGTAAATCGTTGCGGTGCTGGGCATAGACACGGGCGAGCGGCGCGGTCAGGTCATAGCGCAGCGCCAGCCATTTCTCGTCCTCGTCCTGCCAGGCGAATACCCCCCCGCCCGGCCGATCCACGTCAGGCAGGAACTTGCCCAATGCCTCGACCGTCTCTACCGCGCTCGATTCCAGCGCGTCAAAGCCGTAGCGGTGATAGACCCCGACAATCTTGCTGAGCATGTCTGCGCGTTCGGTCACCTCGGCGCCGAAATAATCGCGGAAGCCCTTGGGCGTTTCGGCCCTCGGGCGCGGGGTCTTGCGTGGCTTGGCCATCGGTCAGCGATCCTTCGCGGGCAATTCGCGGCGGGGTCTAGCCCAAGGGGCGCGCAGGGGCAAGGTTGACCGGTGCGCGCGGGCCGCGTAAGCCCGCGCCATGACCGAGATCGAGGAACGCCTGGCCCATCTTATTCGCGCGGTGGACGACCTGTCGGACGTCATCGCCCGGCAGGATCGCGAGATCGAGCAACTGCGCGCGCAGGTGGCCTGGCTCCTGCGCCGCGAGTCGAACCGCGAGGGCGAGGGCGAGGGCAGCGTCGTGCTCGGCGCGGAACGCCCGCCGCACTATTAGCCTCTGATTGTCCCGCGCGCCGCTGTGATCTGCAACGCTTGACTTTGGTCAACGCGGTCCTCAGCCTCATCACATAGCTCCAGCCCAAGCAATCTGATCGCCGGGGTCTCATGGTCGCGCATCTCATCTATCGTCTTGTCCTGGCCCTCGGTCTTGCCCTGTCCGCTATGGCGGCGCAGGCGCAGGAGGGGGCACAGCTTGGCCGCTTTCTGCCTGACCTCGATCCCGCCACGTTGGTCGATGGGGCCGACGGCTTTGGCGCGCTGCGCGAAGACGTGCCCGTCGCCCCGGTATTGCGGAACGGCGAGACGGTGGCGTGGGCCTTCCTTACATCGGATTTCGCAGGCACTACCGGCTATTCGGGCAAGCCAATCCACGTTGTCGCAGCGATCGACGATGATGCGGTCGTGACCGGTGCGGCGCTGGTCGAGCATTCCGAGCCCATCGTGCTTATCGGCATCCCCGAATCCAAGATGCGCCGCGTGATCGAGGGCTATGCCGGGCTCGACCTCAAGGCCGAGGCTGCGGAGGCGGGCACGGCGCACGATCTCGACATCATCTCGGGGGCGACGGTCACGGTGATGGTGATTGACGACAGCCTCGTGCGCGGCGGGCTCAAGGTGGCGCGTGCTCTGGGGCTGGGGGGCCTCTCGCCGGTGGTGCGGGCGGGGCCCGCGCGCGAGTTGAAGTCCGGCGAGGGCACGGTCGAGGACTGGCAGGTGCTGGCCGGCGACGGATCGGTACGGGGGCTGACGCTGGACGTGGGGCAAGTCAACCGCGCCTTTGCCGAGAGCGGCGATGACCGTGCTGTCGCACGGCCCGAGAAGGGCCCGGACGAGGCCACCTTTATCGACATGCGCGCCGCCTTGGTCAGTGTGCCCACCATCGGGCGCAGCCTGCTGGGCGAGAACGAATACGCCAACCTGCAAGGCTGGCTGAACGAGGGCGACCACGCGCTGCTCGTCGCCGGGCGCGGGCGCTATTCCTTCAAGGGGTCGGGCTATGTGCGCGGTGGCATCTTCGACCGGATACAGCTTATCCAGGGGGACCGGTCGGTGCGGTTCTTCGACCGCGATCACCGGCGGCTGGGTGAGATCGCGGCGGATGGCGCGCCGAGTTTCACCGAGCTCGACATATTTCGCATCCCCGCCGACAGCGGCTTTGACCCGGCAGAGCCGTGGCGCCTGCAACTGCTGGTGCAGCGGGCCGTGGGCGCGGTGGAAAAGACCTTCGTCACCTTCGACCTCGGCTACCGCCTGCCCGAGCGCTACCTCGTGCCGCTGGCCCCCGCGCCGCGGATCAACGCCCCCGATGAAGAGGCCGCCGCCAAGGCCGCGCTGTGGCAGCGCATCTGGCGCGACAAGACGCCCGAGATCGCGGTGCTGGCGGTAATGCTGACGGTGCTTACCGGTGCGTTCTTCTTCCAGATGCAGATCACCGCCCACCCGCGCGCCTACCTGTGGTTTCGCATGTCGTTCCTCACCGTCACGCTGGTGTTCCTCGGCTGGTATGCCAACGCGCAACTGTCGGTCGTGAACCTGATGGCGCTGGCCGGATCGCTGCGCGAGGGGTTTACCTGGGATGCGTTCCTGATGGACCCGCTGGTGTTCATCCAGTGGTTCGCGGTGGCCGCGGCGCTCATTTTCTGGGGGCGGGGGGCCTATTGCGGCTGGCTGTGCCCATTCGGCGCGCTGCAAGAGCTGACCAACCGGGTCGCGCGGCTGCTGAAGGTGCCGCAATGGACGCTGCCCTGGGGTCTGCATGAGCGGCTCTGGCCGGTGAAGTACATGATCTTCCTCGGTCTGTTCGGCGTCTCGCTCGCCTCGATGCCGATGGCCGAGAAACTGGCCGAGGTGGAACCCTTCAAGACCGCGATCATCCTCAAATTCGTGCGCGACTGGCCCTTCGTGGTCTTTGCCGTGGTGCTCTTGGTGATCGGGCTGTTCATCGAGCGGTTCTACTGCCGCTATCTCTGCCCGCTAGGCGCGGCGCTGGCAATCCCGGCGCGGATGCGGATGTTCGACTGGCTCAAGCGCTACCGCGAATGCGGCAGCCCGTGCCAGACCTGCGCCCATGAATGCCCGGTGCAGGCGATCCACCCCACTGGCGAGATCAACCCCAACGAATGCGTCAACTGCCTGCACTGCCAGGTGCTCTACCAGTCCGACGTGAAATGCCCGGTAATCATCCGGCAACTGAAACGCCGCGCGAAGGATCGCGCGGCGCAGGAGGCCGATGGAGGTGCGCTGGAGCGCCTCGTCAGCCCCAAGACAGCGGGAAAGGAGACCCACTAATGTCTGACGACAAAACACAGATGAAACTGAGCCGGCGGGGCATGCTGGGGGCCACCGCCACCGGCGCGCTCGCGGTCACCACCGGCGGTGCGGGCCTGTTCGCCAGTGCGCCGATGGCGCAGGCGGCGGGCAAGGTCAATCTCGCCCCCGGCGAGCTGGACGAGTATTATGGCTTCTGGTCCTCGGGCCAGACCGGAGAGATGCGCATCCTCGGATTTCCGTCCATGCGCGAGCTGATGCGCGTGCCGGTGTTCAACCGCTGTTCGGCCACCGGCTGGGGCCAGACCAACGAGAGCCTCAAGGTACTGACCGAGGGGTTGACCGAGGAAACCAAGGCGTTCCTCGCCAAGCGCGGCAAGGTCACCTATGACAACGGCGATCTGCACCACCCGCACATGTCCTTTACCGACGGGACCTATGACGGTCGCTACCTGTTCATGAACGACAAGGCCAACACCCGCGTGGCGCGGGTGCGTTGCGACGTGATGAAATGCGACAAGATCATCGAGATCCCCAATACCGGCGACATTCACGGGCTGCGCCCGCAGAAATACCCGCGTACCGGCTATGTCTTTGCCAATGGCGAGCATGAAATGCCGATCGTCAACGATGGCACGATCCTCGATCAGCCCGAGGAATACGTGAACATCTTTACCGCCATCGACGGTGACACGATGGAAATCGCCTGGCAGGTGATGGTGTCGGGCAACCTTGATAACTGCGATGCCGATTATCAGGGCAAGTATGCCTTCTCGACCTCGTACAACTCGGAAATGGGGATGAACCTCGCCGAGATGACCGAGAGCGAGATGGACCATTGCGTGATCTTTAACATCAAGGAGATCGAGAAGGGTATCGCGGCGGGTGATTACACAGAGTACAGCGGCGTGAAGGTGATCGACGGCCGAAAGGGACGCAACAAGAACTATACCCGCTACGTGCCAGTCCCCAACAGCCCGCATGGCTGCAACACCGCGCCGGACGGGCGCCACGTGGTCATCAATGGCAAGCTGTCTCCGACCTGCTCGGTGATCGACGTGACCAAGGTCGATGCGCTTTTTACCGACAATGCCGACGAACGCTCCTGCATCGTGGCGGAACCGGAACTGGGCCTTGGGCCGCTACATACCGCCTTCGACGGCAAGGGTATGGCCTATACGACGCTGTTCCTCGACAGCCAGATCGTGAAATGGGACATCGAGAAGGCCGTGCGCGCCTATGCCGGCGAGGACGTGGATCCGATCGTGACCAAGACCGACGTGATGTACCAGCCCGGTCACAACCATACCTCGATGGGAGAGACCAAAGAGGCAGATGGCAAGTGGCTGATCTCGCTTAATAAGTTCTCCAAGGATCGGTTCATAAATGTCGGACCGCTCAAGCCTGAGAACGAGCAGCTTCTGGACATCACGCAGGATGACATGCCGGTCGTTCATGATGGCCCGACCTTTGCCGAGCCGCATGACTGCGTCATCGTGCGCCGCGATATCGTTAACCCGGTGAATGTCTGGGACCGCAACGATCCGACGTGGGAAGAGGCGCGCAAGCAGGCCGAGGCTGATGGCGTGGTGCTGGAGGACGGTCACCCCGAGCCGATCCGCGACGGCAACAAGGTGCGCATCTACATGTGGTCCATAGCCCCGACCTTCTCGATGGAGAAATTCACCGTGCGGCAGGGCGACGAGGTGACGATCTACGTCACCAATCTCGACGATATCGACGACGTGACCCACGGGCTGACCATCTCGAACCACGGGGTGGCGATGGAGATCGCGCCGCAAGCCACCGCCTCGGTCACCTTCACCGCCGACCGTCCGGGCGTGCACTGGTTCTACTGCCAGTGGTTCTGCCACGCGCTCCATATGGAGATGCGCGGCCGGATGCTGGTCGAGCCGCGGGACGCCTGAGCCATGCGGCGCCTCGCCGATATCCTGCTGGCGCTTTGCCTGATCCTGCCCGGGGGCGCCGGGGCAGAGATCGGTGACGTGCCGGCGGCGGATGGGGCGCTGGCGCAGGCCGTGCAAGGGGCCAAGGCGGGGGATATTCTCCGCCTTGGCCCGGGCCGCCATCGGGGCGGCATAGAGATTGACAAACCGCTGACCCTCGATTGCGCGCCGGGCGCACGGATTGACGGCGGCGGGCAGGGCTCCGTCCTCGAGGTGACGGCGCCCGACGTGACGATCACCGGCTGTGCCATCACCGGATCGGGCAGCGATCACGAATCTCTCGACAGCGGTATTCGCCTGCTGAAAGGGGCGGATGAGGCCCGTGTGACGGGCAATCGCCTGACCGGCAATCTCTACGGCGTGGATATCCACGGCGCGCGCGACGCGCTGGTCGCACGCAACGTGATCGAGGGACGGCAGGACCACCGGATGAACGAACGCGGCAACGGTGTCTATGTCTGGAACGCGCCCGGTGCCCGGGTCATCGGCAACGATGTCCGCTGGGGCCGCGACGGCATCTTTGTCAACACGTCGCATTCCAACGCCTTTGTCGGAAACCGTTTCCGCGACCTGCGCTTTGCGGTGCACTATATGTATGCCAACCGCTCGGAGGTGCGCGGCAATCTCTCCATCGGCAACGGCCTTGGCTTTGCCGTGATGTATTCGCGGGGTGTGAAGATCATCGACAACGTCTCGGTGAACGATGTCGAGCACGGGGTGATGCTAAATTATACCAATGGCTCGGAGGTGCGGGGCAATCTGGTTCTGGGCGGAGGTACAAAATGCCTGTTCATCTATAATGCCCACAAGAACGAGATCACCGGCAATCGGTTCGAGCGCTGCGGGATCGGCGTACATTTCACCGCCGGATCCGAGCGCAACAGGATTACCGGAAACGCCTTTGTCGGAAACCGCACGCAGGTAAAATACGTGGGCTCCACCTGGGTGGACTGGAGCGAAGGCGGGCGCGGCAATTACTGGTCCGATTTCGCGGGCTATGATCTCGACGGCGACGGCATCGCCGATGCGCCCTACCGGCCCAATGACAGCATGGACCACATCCTGTGGACGCAACCGGCGGCCAAGCTGCTATTGGGCGCGCCGGCGGTGCAACTGGTGAAATGGGCGCAATCGGCGTTTCCGGCGCTGTTGCCGGGGGGCGTGGTGGACCGTGCGCCGCTGATGCAGCCGGTGGAGATTTCCATCCCGGACTGGGAGCTGAGACATGACGGATCGTGACACGGCGCTGGCCATCGCGGGGTTGGACAAGAGCTTCGGGCGCACGCAGGTCCTCGGGGGTATCACGCTCAACGTGGCCCCGGGCGAGCGGGTGGCGCTTCTGGGTCATAACGGCGCGGGCAAATCCACGCTCATCAAGATGATCCTCGGGTTGATCCGGCCCGGTGCGGGCAGCATCCGCGTGGCCGGTCATGCGCCTGGCAGTGCGGCGGCACGCGCCGCCACCGCCTACCTGCCCGAGCAGGTGGCGTTTCACAGATCGCTGACGGGGCGCGAGCAACTGACCATGTTCGCGCGGCTGGCGGGCGAGCATCCGAAAACCGTCGCGCCGCTGCTGGAACGGGTCGGGCTGGCCCCCGCTGCCGACGGTCGCATCGGGACATATTCCAAGGGGATGCGGCAGCGGCTGGGGCTGGCACAAGCGCTTCTCGGTCGCCGACGCGTGGCGCTTTTGGACGAGCCGACGAGCGGCCTCGACCCGATCTCGCGCCACGATCTGTACGCCGTTATCGACGAGATGGCAGCGAACGGCACCGCGCTCCTGATCGCGAGCCATGCGCTCACCGAGCTGGAGGCGCGCACCGACCGCATCGCGATCATGGCCAAGGGGCGGCTGGTGGCGGATGACAGCCTTGGTAACCTCGCGCGCGCCGCCGCGCTGCCCACGCGCATCCGCCTCACGGCGCGCGAGGGCGCGGCAGAGGCGGTGCAGGCCGAGCTTGGCGGGCGGCGCGTCAATGGCCGCGCCGTTGAGTTGGACTGCACGACCGAGCAGAAGATGGCGCAGCTCGCGCGTATCTCGGGGCTGGGTGAAGCGGTCCGCGATGTAGAGATGGTGCCACCGAGCCTGGAGGACCTCTATCGACATTATTGCGGGGAGAACAGGCAATGATCACCCGGATCATGGCTATTGCGGCGACCGAATTCCGCATTCAGACGCGCAACCGCTGGCTGGCGTCGGCCACGGTGCTGATGACGCTCTTCGCGCTGGCGCTGACCTTTGCCGGATCCGCGCCCACCGGATCGCTGGGGGTGGATTTGCTGACGGTCTCGGTCGCTTCGATGACAACGCTCGCGGTATACCTCGCGCCCTTCCTCGCGCTGATGATCGCCTTCGACGCCATCGCGGGAGAGGCGGAGCGCGGCACGCTGGGGCTCACGCTCACCTACCCGCTCAGCCGCGGCGAAATGCTGCTGGGCAAGTTCGCGGCGCATCTTGCGGTGCTGGCCATCGCCATCGCGCTCGGCCTCGGCTCGGCCGGGGTCGCGGCCTGGCTCGCGGGGGGCGCGGGACCGGCGAGCGCGCAGGCGCTCGCGCGGCTCATCGCCACGGCGATCCTGCTGGGGGCCTGCTTCCTTGCGCTGGGCTATGTTGCGTCGGCGCTGTCGGGCAGCGGCGCGGGGGCCGCGGGGCTGGCGGTGGCGCTGTGGCTGGTGCTGGTGGTGCTCTACGACCTCGGGCTTCTCGGCGCGCTGGTGATGGATGCGGGGGGCGGGTTTACCAAACACGTCTTCCCGTGGCTGTTGGCGCTCAACCCGGCGGATGCGTTCCGGCTGTGGAATGTCTCGGCGGCGCAGGAGGTGGCGTTGGTGTCCGGCATGGCCGGTGCGGGCGAGGCTCTGCCCGGCTGGGCTGCGCCACTGTCGCTCTTGCTGTGGCCGGTATTGGCGCTTGCGCTGGCGCGGACGGTCTTTGAGAGGGTCGAGCCATGAGGCATCTTGCCATGATCGCAATGCTGGTCCTGGCCGCCTGCCAGGAAGAGGAGGCGCGCGCCCCCGACCCCGTCACCATGACCAGCGATGCGCTGGGCCATTTCTGCATGATGCAGCTCGACCAGCACCCCGGCCCCAAGGCGCAGATCCACCTCGCCGGATTGCCCGATCCGATTTTCTTTAGCCAGGTGCGCGACGCGCTGGCCTATCTGAAGGGGCCCGAGCGCGACGCCGAGATCCGTGCCGTCTATGTCAGCGACATGGGCCGTGCGCCAAGCTGGGACGCGCCCGGCATCGACAACTGGACCGAGGCCGCCACCGCGCATTTCGTGGTGGGCGCGGACGTCACCGGTGGCATGGGCGCGCCCGAGATCGTGCCGTTCTCGGACGCCGCAGCGGCGCGCGCCTTTGCTGCCGACAAGGGCGGCGAAGTGATGACGCTTGACGCCATCCCGCCCGAGACCGTGCTCGCCCCCGTAGACATCGTGCTGGAGGAGACCCAGACATGACCCTGACCCGCCGCCGTTTCCTGAGTATTTCCGCGGCCGCGCTGGCCGCGCCCTCTGCCGCCGTCGCAGGCCAGAGCGCCCGCTGGAATGGCGTCGCACTGGGGGCACCGGCCACGATGATTCTCGCGGGTGTCACCTCGCTGGAGGCGCGCCCGGTCTTTGCTGCGCTGGAGGCCGAGTTGCGGCGGTTGGAGCGGATATTCAGCCTCTACCGCGACGACAGCGCACTGGTGCGGCTCAATACGGATGGTCGCCTCGACGCGCCCCCGCCCGAGCTGTTGGAGGTGCTCGCATTGGCGGGCGCGATCCATGACGCAACCGGCGGCGCGTTCGATCCATCGGTGCAACCGCTCTGGCAGGCGCGCGCAGCGGGCCGGGAAGAGACGGCGGCGCAGTCGCACGTAGGCTGGCAGTCCGTGCGGTTCGACGCTGGAACCGTGCGGTTCGATCGCCCCGGCATGGCGCTTACCCTGAACGGCATCGCGCAGGGCTATGTCTCGGACCGCATCGCCGGTCTTCTGGCGGCGCGTGGTTTCGGCGACGTGCTGGTGGATATCGGCGAGGTCGTGGCGCGCGGACGGCGCGCAGACGGCGCGGCGTGGCGCGCGGGCATCGCCGACCCGGATCGCCGGGTGGTGGAGCGTGTGACGCTGCGCGACCGCGCGTTGGCCACCTCTGCGCCGATGGGCACGGTCATGCCGGGCGGGCGGGGCCATATCATCGACCCCTCGGGCCGCGCACCGCGCCATGCGCTGGTTAGCGTTTCCGCCCGTCGGGCATCTGTCGCCGATGGCCTTTCGACCGCGCTTTGCCTGCTGGATGCGGGTGCGGCGCGGCGCGCCGTGGCCCGGTTCGCAGGAGCGCGGATCGAGGTATTCACCTGAAAGATCAGCAACCAAGCAAAGGAAAACACCATGAAAAAGAAACTCGTGACCGCGATTCTCGCACTGGCCGTGGCGGCCCCGGCATGGGCCGAGGGCGACCCGGAGGCCGGCGAAAAGGTATTCCGGAAGTGCAAGGCCTGTCACATGGTCGGCGAGGGTGCCAAGAGCCGCGTCGGTCCCGTGCTCAACGGTGTCGTGGGCGGGCCGGTCGCATCAGTCGAGGGGTTCAAGTATTCCGACGTGTTCCAGGAAATGGCCGCCGAGGGCGCGGTCTGGACCGAGGAGGAACTGGCCGCCTTCCTCGACAGCCCGCGTAAATATGCCAAGGGCACCAAGATGGCCTTTCCCGGCCTGCGCAAGGAAGAGGAGATCGCCGACGTGATCGCCTATCTCGCGACGTTCGAGTAAGCGCCTCGGCGCGATATACAAGGGCCGCCTCGCCACGCGCGGGGCGGCCCACCTCATTTGCGCCCTTCGGCCTCGTCGATCAGGCCCTTGACCCACAGCGTCACCCACCAGTTGGCTGGCAGGCCAAGCGGCAGACAGAGCCACAGGGCGGTCACGGGTGTCAGGGCGGGCCATCCCACCGCCTGCCACATCAGCGCCAGCATGAAGAGGTTGATCGCCACCGCCAGCGCGGTGAACGGGTAGAGCAGCAGGTAAAGCCGCAGGGGCGGGCGTTTGGGCGTGGACATGGGCGGGCTAGTGGCTGGTGCCTTCGGAGAACGTGATCTTGTTGTAGACATTGTATTTCCCCGAGGGTTTGCGCATCGGAAGGCGGGTCACCTCCTCCAGCGTTTCGGCATCGTAGACGATCACCGCGCCATCCTCTTCCCAGACCGAGACCAGCGCGTGGCTGCCGTCGCGGGTGAACTCCACATGTGCCACCGTGGCGCCCGGCACCGGGCGCAGGGTCTTGACGATCTCGAGGCTCTGCTTGTCGATGACGTGCATCGCGTCGCGGTTGGGGCCAAAGAACACGTCGGCCCAGAAATAACGCGTGTTCTCGTGGCTGCGCAGGAAGAAGCCCGGGCCGTCGGTCTTGATGGTATCGGTCACGGTCCAGCTTTCGGTGTCGATGATCGAGAGCTTGCCCTCCTTCAGGTGCGGTGTGGCCATGACCCGGCGGCCGTCCCGCTCCCACGATATGCCCGATCCCAGATGCGGCATGCCGGGCAGGGGCAGATCGGCGATCTCGCGGCCCACGTTGAGATTGACCACCACCCCGCGCCCGGTATCGCGCGCAGCCCCGATCAGGTGGCGATAATCGTCGGTAAAGAAGAAATCGTCGAGTGGTGCGCTCAGCATGATCCGCCGCCGCGCGAAAAGGCCCTGAGACGAGGGCAGCGCCTCGATCATGTCCTTGCGGCGGCTGTGAACGAAGCCCTCGTAGACGGGGTCGGCCTCGGGGTCGGTGGCGACCTCCCAGATTTCCGCCACATCCTTGAGCGCGAGGATGAAGCTGTCACGCTGCGGCGCCTGGTAGACCGCCGAAACGCGGCTCGCCGTGCCACCCTTGCCCGTGACGGCCATCACCTTCTCGACGCTCAGGTTGTCGGTATCGAGGATCGTCAGCGTCATCGGCAGGTAATTGGCCACAGCGAGCCACTTGCCGTCCCGGCTCATCGCGATGTTGCGGCTGTTGAGGCCCGCGCGCACGCGGCCCACCTGATGCAGCGACCAGATATCGTATTTCTGCACCCAGCCATCGCGCGACATGATGAAGACATAGCGCCCGTCAGGCGAAAATTTCGGGCCGCCGTGCACGGCAAAGGGCGTCTGGAATCGGTCGAGTACCTTGAACGTGTCCCCATCCAGAACGCTGACATGATGGTCGCCTGTCTCCACCACCAGCGTAATATTGAGGGGGTCGGCGTCGAATGCCGGGGTCTCGGCGGGGGTGTACTCGGGGTCGAACCAGCGTGTCGCAGCGATCTCGGCCAGGCCCCATTCCGGCACGTCGGCCAGCGGTTTGCGCAGCCAGTCGGCCAGCGCTGCGATGTCGCCTTCGCCGATTTGACCGGCAAAAGCTGGCATCTGCGAGGCCGCGCGCCCGCTGGAGATCACTTGGGTCAGGTCGGGACCGCGCATCCGCCCCAGTGTCTCGGGGATGAGCGCGGGCCCGAGGCCGCCCAGCCGATCTGCCCCGTGGCATGCGGCGCAATGGACGTCGTAGGTCTCTGCCGGTTCTGCCAGTGCCATGCCGAAGGCGAGGGTCAACGCGCTAGTGGAAACGATGAGCCGGATCATGTCGCTTGCCTCTGAAGGGGGTGACGGCCAGGCGGTCGCCCGCGTCGCGCACGCCGATCTCGTCGTCATCAAGGTAACAGGCCGGGTCCTCGGCCCAGGGATCGCCGGTCAGTTGCAGTGCGCGGATACGGGTGTTGCCGCCGCAGACCGACTGATGGGCGCAGGCCCCGCAGCGCCCCTTGAGCGGGCGCGGACGGCGGCGCAGTTGCGCCAGCATCGGGTCGTCGCCGGTCCACAGCTCGGAGAAGCGTGCGGTTTTCACGTTCCCCACGGTGTAATCCGACCAGTAGGTATCAGGATGCACACGTCCCAGCGTGTCGATATTGGCCACACCCAGGCCAGAGGAATTGCCGCCCCAGGCCTCGAGATGGGCATGCAGATGCGCCACGCGCTCGGGGGTGAAGTGACGCTCTGCCCAGCGCAGCAGATAGACGGCGTCGGCATCGTTGTTGCCAGTCACGATATCGAGCGGCGCGCTCTCCGCCGCAGCCACCCAGGCGCGGTCGATCAACGCGTCGAGGGCGGCACGGGTATGGGCGTGAACCGCGTCCTCGCCCCGGTTCTTGTCACCACGCCCGGCATAGACGAGGTGCGAGAGGTAGAACTTGTCCACCCCCTCGTCATCGCAAAGCTGTAGCAAGTCAGGCAATTGGGTCGCGTTGTCCCGCGTCAGCGTGAACCGCAGCCCCACCTTGATGCCGCGCTTTTTGCATTCGCGCACCCCGCGCAATGCGTCGGCAAAGGCACCATCCACGCCGCGAAACCAGTCATTGGTTTTGCCGATCCCGTCGATGGAAATGCCGACATAGTCAAAGCCGATCTCGGCCACGCGATCCGCCGTCTCGCCATGGATCTGCGTCCCATTGGTCGACAGCGCCAGCATCCGCACCTTGTCGCGTGCCGCGCGCGCGATCTCGAACAGGTCCCGTCTGTCGAGCGGTTCGCCCCCCGACAGAATCAGCGCGGGGATACCGAAATCACCCAGATCGTCCAGTGTCGTCATGGCCTGCGCATGGGTCAGCTCGCCGGGGAAATCCACGTTCGCGGAGACCGTGTAGCAATGCCGGCATTTCAGGTTACAGCGCCGGGTAAGGTTCCAGATCACCACCGGCCTGACCTCGGCCGCGCCACGCCTTGGGCGCACGGGGGTGGGGGTCACCAGTTGGTGCATATACTCGGTCAGGCGAAACATTACGTGTCTCCTTCGGGCCGTAGCCGCAGCCCCGTCTTCTTCAGAATCCGGGTCGAATAGAGGATGTCATGGCCGCGACAGGCCGCACCCAGTAGCGCGGCGATGCGCCCGCGCTTCTCCTCGACCTCGGCGCGGCTCTCCGCGTGGATCATGGCGAACAGGTTATAGGGCCAGTCTGGCAGGGCGCGGGGTCGCTCGTAGCAGTGGCTGACGAAATCCAATGCGCCGACTCGCATGCCCAGCGCTGCCACTGCCGCATCCTCGACATCCCAGACCGACATGCCATTGGCCACCATCCCCAAGGCATAATGATTGGGGGCCGCGGCGATGCGACGAATCACGCCGCGCGCCTGCATGGCATGCAGGCGGTCGCAGAGCGTGGCCACGCTCAGCCCCAACTCCGCCGCGATGGCAGCATAGGGCTCGGGTACCAGCGGCAGCCCGCCCTGCGTGGCGGCGATGATGCGGCGATCTGTGGCGTCGATGCTCATGCGGCTATCCTGAACCCGATGAAGAATTCCCGGCGTTTCGGGAAACGAAGCACGCGCAGCCCCGTTTCCCGCTCGATCGACATGGCCATTTCCTCAATTTCTGCTTCCGTTTCCGTGGCCAGCACGAACCACATGTTGAGCCGGTGATCGCGTTGATAATTATGCGCGACCTCTGGCCGGGCATTGACTTTTGTCAGAACGCGTTCGAAATCCGCATCGGGCACCGCCATTGCGCATAGGCAAAACGCACCCCCCATTGCCTCGGCGTCGTAAAACGGGCCAAAGCGGGTGATGATCCGGTCTGCTTTCAACCGTTTGAGCCGTGCCAGCAGGTCGGCCTCGTCCAACCCCAGTTCCTGCGCCACGACGCGAAAGGGTTCGGGGGTGATCGGAAATCCCTCCTGTAGTCGGTTCAGGATCGCCCGGTCGGTGGCGTCGAGGGTCATGCCGGGCTCCTTTCGCGGGTCACGAGCGCGCCGGTCTGCTTGAAGCAATGGCTTGAAAACAACGCCAGGTGCGGCACGTCCTTAAGCTCGGGGCGCCGTGCTGCCGCTTCCAGCGTTTCCAGCGCTTCGGCCCGGCTGCGAGCGTGAATCATGGAATAGAGCCGGTAAGGCCAGACCCCTGCCACCGGCCTGCGTTCGTAGCACAGGGTCACGCCCGGTTGGGCCGCAAGAACCGGCCCGGCGCGCGTGATTGCGTCATGCGGCATGTCCCAGACCACCATCGCATTGGATCGCCAGCCAAGCGCGCGGTGGCGCACGATCACGCCGAGGCGGGCAATGATCCGCGCCGCCGACAGTGCCCGGACGCGTGCGATCACCTCGTCCATGCTCAGCCCCAGCGCGTCACCGACATGGGCATAGGGGCGCTCGATCAGCGGCAGGCCGCGCGCCAGCGCCTGCACGATCTCGCGGTCGCCGGGCTGTAGGACTGACACATCGGGTGGCGGTGCGACCGGCCTCACGCAGGCCTCGCCGCGCAGGGAAAATCCCAGATCAAGGTTGAAGGGTCGCACCAGCGGGAGGTTGAGCACGCGCAGCCCGCTGCGCTGCCCGATTCGGGTCAGTGTGGCCTCCACATGGGTGCGGTCCGGGCCGGTGACGACGAACCACAGGTTCCAGGAATTCTCACGCAGGTAGGAATGGTTTACTCCCGGCTCCGCCCCGATCAGCGCTGCCACCTCCTCGACCCGATCCTCGGGCGCCGACACGACAGCGAGCGTGCTGGCCGCGATCGTGCCCGGCGCGACGGTGGCCCCGACGCGGGTGATCTGCCCGGCCGCCTGCTTGGCCCGCAGCCGCGCGATCACATCCGCCTCCGAGGTGCCCAGGTGCTGTGCCAGCGCGGCGAAGGGCCGCGCGTCGATCGGGAAATCGCGCTGCCAGTCATCCAGTAACGCACGGTCGATGGGATCGGCGAAACGGTGCATCGCTCTAGAGCCCCGTCTTGTGCGCGCGGGCGGTGAAGAAGATGCCTGATGGGTTCTCGGCAGCGATCTCACGCAGTTTCTCGAAGCTCTGCGTGTCGTAGACCATGATCTTGCCGGCATCGCGCACCGACAGCCATACCTCGTGGCCGCGCGCGGTGAACTCCATGTGCAGCACACCAGGGCCAGGTTTGAACGTGCGGATGACCTGCTTGGTCAGCGTGTCGATCACCTGGATGGTGTCGTTATTCGGGTGGGCAAAATTCACCCAGACATGGCGACCATCGGGCCGAGCCATCGCGAACACCGGCTGGCCGTAGACGGCGGTGCGACCGCTTTCCTCGAGGCTGCGTGCATCGACCCAGAGCACTTCGTGCTGGCCCATCGCGGGCAAGGCGAACTCGTGCCCGGCAAGCGCCCAGCCCTCCAGATGCGGCATCTTGTAGACCGGCAGCCCCTCACGCCCCCGTGCATAGCCAGGCAGTATCGGGCGCGGCGTGGGGCTGTCCTGCCAGAGGTCGAGAGCGGTCAGGTGATCCTCGCCGAAGAGTCCGGCGATATAGGTCCGCCCGTCACCCGTGACGAGTGCGTCGTAAGGATTGCTTCCCATGCCGCTGATTCTGGTGATCTGCAGGGCGTCGCCGCTGAGATCGGCGATCCATGTCTCGCCCTTGTCCCACAGCGAGAAGACGAAGCGAGTACCGGGGATGTCCACCAGCCCGATGGTCTTGGAGCCGGTGGGGATGTCGGCCACCATTTCCAGCGTATCGGCGTCGAACACCCGCACGCCGCCCGGCTCGTAATTCGACACGGCGACATAACGGCCATCGTCCGATATTGCCCCGCCGATGGAATTGCCCGCCTGCATCACGCGCGCCACGACGCGTCGTTCGAGGATGTCGACCTTGGTCAGTCCGCCATCGCGGCCAAAGACATAGGCAAAGCGCTGGTCGGGCGAATAGACGAGGCTCGCGTGGCTCAGATCACCCAGGCCATCGATCCGCCCCAGCCGCGCGCGCTCGGACTGGTCCACGATCAGGAGCGATCCGCTCGCGCGCTCCACCACCAGGCCGAGATCGCCCGTGGCTTGCGCCTGCGCGCCCGTGGCCATCGCAGTGCACAACACGACGGTCACCGCGTTCAGCAGGTGTCGGAAATGGGTATTTTTGCCAAGAAGAAGCGCAGGGCCGGTTTCATCTTTCTCCAGATACTCCGGGGGAGTCGCCCGCCGGGCGATGGGGGCAGCGCCCCCGAACAAGCGTCGGATCCGGGTCATTCGTGATCTCCGTTCAGCAGATACTTGGCAATCCACCCTGCATCTTCCTCGCTTAGCAGCGGGCGCCAGGGCGGCATCGGCGTGCCGGGGACGCCGTCGAGGATGACAGCTGCGAGGCTCTCGTTGTCGTGATGCCCAAGGGCCCGTGCGCGGATATCCGGGCCCAACCCTCCGCGGAGCGTCAGCCCGTGGCACGAGCCGCAATCCTGCCGCACCAGCCGTTCGAGCGCCGCGGCATCCTGATCGGCGAGCGCAGGCGTGGCGGCCAACGCCAGTATCAGCGCCGCCCTATTCACCGGCCATCACCTGCGGCAAGTCGGCCGGCAGCGGGACGTCATGGTAGAGCGACACCACGTGTCCGAGGACGAAAAGCACCGGCGCGGCCATCAAGCGAGCGGCCATGTCGGTGCCGATCCGGTCGAGCCGCGAGAGTACCCGTGCCTCGCGCGGGGTCGTGGCATTGGCGACCGCCAGAACCGGCAAGGTTCCCGGCAGGCCCGCGCGCATCAGGTTGAGCGCGATCTCGGCGATATTGGCGGCCCCCATGTAGATCACCAGCGTGGTGTCCTCGCAGGCCAGGCTCTTCCAATCCAGATCGAGCCGCGCGTCGCGGGCGCGGTGACCGGTCACGTAGCGCACGCCGGTCGCGAGCCCGCGATGGGTGAGCGGAACGCCGGTCGCCGCCGCCATGCCCTGCGCGGCGGTTATGCCGGGGGCATACTCCACCTCGATACCGTGGGCGGCGAGATAGGCGGCCTCTTCCGAGCCGCGTCCGAAGATCAGCGGGTCGCCGCCCTTTAGCCGGGCAACGGTCAGGCCATCGCAAGCAAGCTCGCACAGGATCTCGTTGATGCGTTCCTGCGGCACGGTATGGCATTTGGGCGCCTTGCCTACCGGCACCATCCGGGCATCTGTCGGAGCGAGGGCGAGGATTTCCGGCGAGACCAGCCGATCATAGACCACTGCGCCGGCGGTTTGCAGCATCCTGCGCGCGCGCACCGTCATCAGGTCTGCCGCGCCGGGGCCTGCGCCGATCAGATAAACCTTGCCTGTCATTGTCCTGGCTCCTCGGCTTGGCTCGGGGTTCATTCGGGAAAGGTGCCGGGGGTCCGCCCTCACGGAACCCCGGCGGCGCGCGTCAGTAGACGTCGGCGCGCGTGTTGTAGACGTTGAACTTGCCCGTGGGCGTGATCAGGCGTTCGTCCTTGATCACCTTCTTGAGCTCCAGCGTCTTGTCGTCGATCACCACGAGGGCCGATTCCTTGTCCGCCGCGTTCCAGACCGAGAACCATATTTCATCACCGGCCTTGTTGAACTCGCCCTGCACGACGCGGGGCTGACCATCGGTGATCCCGGCCCATTCCACCAGTGGCAGAACGGTGTATTCGGGTTCTTCCTGCGCGAGGTCGGCCACATCGAACACGACGACCGAGCCTGACACTTCGGCATCCGGATTGAGCGGCGCATCGACATAGAGGTGCTCCGATTCCGGGTGTGTCTTGACGAAAAGCGATCCGCCGCCCATCGCATAGACCTGCTGCACCATTTTCCAGGCATGCTCGGGATGGTCCACGGGATCGGTGCCGATCATGGCGACGGTTTCATCGCCGAGGTGCGAGGTGACCCAGACCGGCCCGTAGGTGGGGTGGTCGATATTGGCCCCCCGGCCCGGGTGCGGGGTGAGGCCTTGCGTGTCGATCACCGCCTCGACATCGCCTTCCTTGGTGTCGAGCACCACCACCTTGTTGCGCGCGTTCGCCGCCGTCAGGAAATAGCGCTTGGTACTGTCCAGCCCGCCATCGTGCAGGAAGCGTTCGGCCTCTACCTCGGTGATTTTCAGGCTTTTGATGTTGGAATAATCCACCAGGTGGATCTTGCCGGTTTCCTTGATGTTGACGATGAACTCGGGGTTATAGTGCGACGACAGGATCGCCGCGACGCGCGGCTCGGGGTGGTAGATCTGTTCGTCATAGATCATTCCGCGGGTCGACTTGATCTTGAGGGGCTCCAGCGTGTCGCCATCCATGATCACGTATTGCGGCGGCCAGTAGCTGCCGGCGATCGCATACTTGTCTTCCCAGCCTTCCATCTTGGATGTCTCGACCGAGCGCGCTTCGGTTCCGACCTTGATCTCGGCCACCGTCGCCGGGGTCTCCATCCACAGGTCGATCATGTTGATCCTGGCGTCGCGGCCAATCACCAGCAGATAGCGGCCAGAGGCCGAGATGCGACTGATATGCACCGCATAGCCGGTGTCGATCACCGCCTTGATCTCATAGCTGGCCCCGTCGATCAGGGCGATTTGCCCGGCATCGCGCAGCGTGACCGAAAACAGGTTGTCGATGTCGATATCGTTCATCTTCTCGGTGGGCCGGTCCCCGGGGGCGACGTGTACCTTCCAGCTTGCCTGCATCTCGGGCATGCCGAATTCCGGTGGTGCCGCGGGATCCAGAAGCAGGTAGCGCGCCATCATGCCGACCTCGTCCTCGGTCAGGTCGCCCGATGTGCCCCAGTTGGGCATGCCGGCGGGCGAGCCGTAGGTAATGAAATCGCGCAGGTATTCAAAGCCGTTCTCACGGGTAATGTCTGTGGTCAGCGGCTTGCCGGTTGCGCCCTTGCGCAGCACGCCGTGACAGCCCGCGCAGCGTTCGAAATAGATGGTGTTGGCCTTCTGGTATTCACTTGGTGTCATCACCGGGTCGCCGGGTTTACGCCCCGGTATTTCGACCTGAAGCTGGCCGAGCGTGGTCATGCTGGGCTCATAGGCCGCCGCGGGGCCGTCAGCATGGTCGACGGGCTTTGCCTCTTGGGCCTGGGCGCCTGAGATGGCCAGCCCGAGGGCGAGGGCCGCGCTTGACAGCAGCGTGGCGCGCCATGTGGCTTTCCTGGGTATCATTTGGGTTTCTCCAATTCCGCTGGTGAGGCAGGGTCGAGCCTGCGTCGGGTGCGGGGTGATCTCCTTGACCAAAGTCAACGCTCGCCGCTCGACCTGGCGCGACAAGCGGTGGATGATGCGCGCACTCCTAGCTTTCTGTCTGATCGCTCTTTTGTGGCCCTTCGGGTCTCTATGGGCGCAGGGTGTGGCGCGGCCCGGCTTAGAGCGGACGATGTCTCCTGCCGTTCCCACCCGCGAGATGGCCGCCGAACTCCTTGATCTCGATGGGCCGCTGAGCGTGACCCGGCAGGACGAGGCTGTGCCGGGCTGGCAGGTCTCCTGGCGGACAGGTGTGGTGGGCTTCATTGCCTCGACTTGGGAGGTGACGCGGTCAGTTGGTTATTCGGGCCGCCCGCTGGATATGCTCGTGGCCGTGGACATGAAGGGCCGTATCGCCGGGGCGCGGCTCATGCGTCATGCCGAGCCGATCCTGACGCTGGGTCTGGCGGACGATGACATCGCGCGCTTCGTCGGTGGCTTTGCCGGGGTCGATCTGGCCGATCCGGGCGGCCCCGGCCTGGGGCCGGATATGCCTGACATCATCTCGCGCGCCACGGTCTCCACCGCGGTGATCCGCGATTCGATCCTGCGCACCGCGCGCACGTTGGCCATCGCGCGCGGGCTGTTGCCGGGCGGCGGGATCGACCGGGTGACATATAAGCCCCGCGACTGGGCTACGCTGATGGGGCAGGGGGCCATCACAAGCCGCAAGGTAACCCTGACCGAGGCGGCCGAGGCGCTGGCCGACGCCAAGGTGCCGGTGCCGACGGGCGATGCGCCTTTCATAGAGCTATACGCGGCCCTGCTCGATCCGCCTGTGATCGGTCGCAACATCCTGGGCCAACAGCAATATACACGCGCGGTGGGGGCGCTTGGCCCTGGGGAAACCGCGCTTTTCGTCGCCTCGCGCGGGCTTTACTCGCATCGCGGCACCGCGTGGCGTCAGGATGGCGTGTTCGACCGGCTGACGGTGGTGCAGGGGGAGGCGCGCATCGCGCTGGTCAAGTCCGGCTACACCCGGATCGACGAGCTGGCCATCGAAGGCGCCCCCGAGTTCAAGGAACGCAGCATTTTCCGCCTGCCGGGCGACGGGTTCGACCCCACGCGGCCCTTCACGTTGGAATTGACCGCCACCCGCGCCACAGAGACGGGCGAGGCCAGCTTTACCACCGATCTGGGTTACGCACTGCCTGCCGCCTATATCACCGAGCCGCCCGCCGGGCCCGCCCCGCTCTGGCAAGAGCGTTGGCAGGAAAAGCGACTTCAGGTCGCCTCCGTCATGGGCATGATGGCCGCGCTCACGCTGATCCTGCTGGCGCAGGAATGGATCGTCCGACGCAAACGGCTGTGGCTGGGGCTCCGGCTGGGATATCTCACGCTCACGCTCGTGTGGCTGGGCTGGGTGCTGGGTGGGCAATTGTCGGTCGTGCAGGTGGTGGCTTTCGTGCAGTCGCTGCTTTCGGGCTTTCGCTGGGAGACCTTCCTGATCGAGCCGGTTATCTTCACGCTCTGGTCCGGCGTGGCGCTGGGCCTGCTGTTCTGGGGGCGCGGGGTATTTTGCGGCTGGCTCTGTCCCTTCGGGGCGCTGCAGGAGTTGACAAACCTCGCCGCGCGCCGTCTGGGCGTGCCGCAGATCACGGTGCCGCACGCGGTGCATGAGCGGCTCTGGATCATCAAATACACGCTCTTTCTGGCGATCCTCGCGCTCAGCTTCTACTCGATGGACCTGGCGCTGCGTCTGGCCGAGGCGGAACCGTTCAAGACCGCCATTTCTATGCGGATGATGCGCGCCTGGCCGTTCGTCGCCCTTGTTCTGGTGCTGCTTCTGGCGGGGCTCTTCATCGAGCGGTTCTATTGCCGCTATCTCTGCCCGCTCGGCGCGGGGCTGGCGATCCCGGCGAAGTTACGGGTCTTCGACTGGCTGCACCGCCGCCCGCAATGCGGCCGCGAATGCCGACTTTGCGAGACGAAATGCACCGTCGGTGCGATCGACCCGCTGGGGCGCATCAACCCCAATGAATGCGTGCTCTGCCTGCGATGTCAGGTGGTGATGAACGATCCGGGGACGTGCCCGGTGCTCAAACGTCGCCAACGCCGGACCGAAGCCCCCACATGATGGCCGGTCCCGTGCCAGGCCACTCTCCGGCAAGGTCCTGACAGGAGAACCGAAGCGTTGACAGGGACAGCCTGTCTGCCAATGGACCGGCGGCAGCCATTGCGCTAAGACTTGAGGCGAAGAACGTGCTCTGGTCGATGGTTTGATCCTCATGAAGAAATCCGAGAGTCTAGAGATCGCAAAAAGATCGCTGCTGCTGGCAAACCTGCCGGAGCAGGTGACCGACGCATTACTGAGCGATGCGTCGATCCGTGAATTCGCCCGGGGAGAAACGGTTTTCCTGCAGGGAGAGAATGCGAGCGTGATCCACGTGGTTCTAGACGGGTGGGTCAAGCTTTACAGAATTGCGCCGAATGGCAGCGAGGCCGTCGTCAACGTGTTTACGCGAGGCCACAGCTTTGGCGAGGCGGTGGCGTTTCGGATGCAGCCCTATCCGGTGTCGGCCGAAGCCGTGACCGATTGTGTTCTCATGCAGATTCCGGCGCGTCGTTTCATCTCTATCCTGCATCGGGAACCGGAAGTGGCGATTGCCGTTCTGGCCTCGACCTTCCAGCACCTCCATGATCTTGTCGGGCAGGTCGAGCAGATCAAATCGCAGACCGGCGCGCAACGTGTTGCGGATTTCCTGATACATCTTTGCACCCGCGATTCAGGGACCTGCGTGGTGACGCTGCCTTATGACAAGGTGCTGATTGCCGGGCGGTTGGGAATGAAACCCGAGAGCCTGTCGCGGGCATTTGCCAAGCTGAAACCCGTTGGAGTGCATATCGCACGCCACAACGCCACCATAGACGATATCGAGGCGCTGCATGACTATGCCGAAAGAGATCCGGCAGACGCATGGGGCAAGGCACTGTGAATAGGCTCGAACTTGCCCTCGCCGCGATTGATGCGGCCAACGCGCACGACCCCGACACGAAAGAGGGGCAACCGGCCGCGCAGCTTTATGGCCAGAGAATGAGCGCGGAGTTGTCCAGGCTGTTTCCCGATGCCTCGGAGCCGTTGCAGATCGCCGCGCGGGGTCAGCATATCGAACGCTGGATCATGAAAAGGCAGGAGTTTCCGGAGGGGCGTGCCGGGTACCTAGAATGGCGCACCGAGCTTGCCAAACATCATGCCAAGCGCGTGGGCGAGATCATGCAGCGCGCGGGCTACGACCGGGCCGACGCCGAGCGCGCGGGCCGCATGATCCGCAAGGAGGGCATCAAGCGCGACCCGGAGGTGCAGGCGTTGGAAGATGTCATCTGTTTCACCTTCCTGAAGTGGTATTTCGCCCCCTTTGCGCCCACGCAGGACCCGGCAAAGCTCGAAAGGATCGTCGTCAAGACGGCGCGCAAGATGTCGGCGCAAGGGCGCGCGCGCGTGCTTGACGAGTTTGACCTTCCCGAGACATTAGCCGCGGCGTTCCGGTCCCGAGCCTAGCCCAGGCCCGGCGCGAGGTAGAGGCCGAGGAGGACGAGGCAGAACAGGGCGAGCGCGATCTCGAACCCGCGCCGCCAGAATGGTGCCTGCGCCAGCCCGAGGTATTGCGCAAGGATCACCCGGGCCTTGAGCCATGCGAGTGTCAGGATGGACACCCCGGCGATCGCCGTGAGGCCCGGCGGCCAGAGCCAGAGCGACAAGGCGGTCGAGCCGAAGCTGAGCCCGATCAGCACGGCCCAGGCGCGCAGCAGGGGATCGCGGGGCATCGCGGTCACCTCAGCAGGTAGATGACCGGAAAGAGCAGCACCCAGACCAGATCGACCATGTGCCAGAAGGCCGTCCCCGCCTCTATGTTGCGGGGCGCGTCCTGCCATGCGACCAGGGTGAGAACCACCACCCCCGCCACAACGTGCGCGGCGTGAAAGCCGGTGAGCAGGTAGTAAAAGGTAAAGAACGGGTGCGTGTCCCAGGCGATGCCCGCGCCCGCCTTGGCCGCGTACTCCACGGATTTGATGATCAGGAACACTACGCCCAGCATGGCCGCACCGAGAAGCGCAAGACGCGCCTTGCCGCGCCGGGCGCATTCGCTCTGACGCAAGGCGAAAGCGGCGAGTGCGCCGGAAGTAATGAGCACGACAGTGTTGACCCCCGCCCAGGTGCGGTAGAGCGCGTCCTGCGCCGTGGCAAAGCCCGCAGGGTCCGTGATCCGCACGGCGAGAAAGGCCGCGAGACCTGCGCCGAACACCAGCAGCTCGCTGACGATCAACACCCAGATCATCAGATCGCCGGGCAATTCGTCGAAAACGCTTGCGTCGCTCATGCGCCGACCAGTTCGCGGTAGATCATCGGCAGTGCCTCGGTCAGGCGTTCGGGGTGTGGGATGACGTGAAAGCCGCCCTGCCCGAACATCCGCGCGAACCAGCTTTTGGCCTGTTTGTCGACGGTGATGCCAAAGACCGACTGCCCGGCGCGGCGCGCTTCGCGCACTGCCATCGCGGTGTCCTCGATGCCGTGACGGCCCTCGTAATGGTCGAGGTCGTTGGGCTTGCCATCCGTGATGACCAGCAGCAGGCGACGCTTGCGCGCCTGTTGCGCCAGACCGGCAGATGAATGGCGAACTGCGGCCCCCAGGCGGGTGTAGAAGCCGGGGCGAAGCGCTCCGATGCGCTGCTCGACCGTCCCGGTCATTGGTTCGGCGAAATCCTTGCAGGTCTGGATATAGACGCGGTCGCGCTTGAGCGACGAAAAGGCGTGGATGGCGAAATCGTCGCCGCAGGCATCCAATCCCCAGGAGAGTGCCGCCAGAGCCTCGCGTTCGATGTCGATCACGGCGCGGTCGCCCACCGCGCTTTCGGTGGAGCGTGACACGTCGAGCAGGATCGACACCGCGAGATCGCGCGCGATGGGGCGGGTTTGCCGCCATATGCGGTTGGTGCCCGCGCCGTTGGCCAGGATATCAACCCGCGCGCGCACCGCCGCCTCCATGTCAAGCTCGTCACCGTCCAACTGGCCGGGGATCGAAACGCGCCCGGGGCGCAGAGCCTCGAACTGACGTCTGACATGGGTGATGCGGCGGGCCGCGCGCGGGTCCTGGCGGAAGGAGGGGACGCAATCCTCCGGCTCTGCCAAGCTATCGAGGACGCGCACATGATCGGGCAGGTATGCGCCGCTGCGCGTGTCCCATTCCGGGTAGGTGGTGATGCCTGAAATACGCTCGCGGTCCACGTCCTCGGGGGCGAGGTCGAGATGTAGCTTGAGGCGGGTCGCGGGGGCCTTGGAAACCTGTCCGAGGCCGATTTCCTCCTGATCGTCGGCGGCCTTCTTGGCCGAGTCGGGATCGTCGTCATCGACCCGGCGGTTGAGGTTGAGGAACTCCGCCCAGCTCAGGATCGCCTCGAACTTGTGCAGGATCAGGCTGTCGCGGCGATCAGCCTGATCGGCCTTGCGGCGGCGCGCGCGGTGGGTCTTGTTAGAGCCCTCCTCGGGCGGGCCGTCGGCATCGCGGCTCTCGACCTCGTCGCGGGCCGAAAGGATCAGTTCGCGCAGGTCGGGCCAGAGCGCGACGGGCCGGTAGGAGCGATAGCCGCGCGGGGCGGTGATGGTGGGGAGGTCGCCGGTCTCAAGCGCGGTCTTGAACGCTTGGGCGCGGTCGCAAAGTGGTGCGGGATCACCCAGCAGATGCCGGATCAGCGCCTCGATGGCGGCCTCGCTGCGCGGCAGGCCATTGGCGGGGCGATAGTGCAGCGTGGCCGAGCAGAGGCCATTGTAGAGGTCGCGCAGCCCCGGCGCGGTGACCAGCGCGGCCTTGGTCATCTCATGCGCCGCGCGCAAGGATAGCAGGTCGGCGCGCAGCGGGTCTGGGTCGGTCGCGGGATCAGACGCATGGGCCACAGCCGCCGCGAGCCAGAGGTAGAGCGCGCCATTGGCCTCGCGCGAGGGAAAGAGCGCCAGTGTATCGGGCAGGCGCAGCACCTCGCCGTCGAAGCTGGTGCGGGGTGTCATTTCCGCCTCGGCGCCCAGACGACGCAGGAACCGCAGGCGGTGGCGCGAAACCTCTGGCGAGACCGGCCTGATCTCGACCGACGGCGCACCCCCCAGCCCTCGGAAAAAGACTGCCAGCCGCCCGCTGACCTCAGAGAGGTCAACCGCGGCTCCGTGATGCACTTGCGGCGCATCGAGGCGACTGGCAAAAGCGTGCCACAGCTTCCCGACGGTTTCTTCGGGCTCCCATGGCTCGATTTCGATCCCGGTCATGGCCATGCCTCACCCAAAGACGGCCGTCACGAGATCGAGGAGCCCGCGTTTGATATCCGCGTCATCGGTCAGGGGCTGGATCATCGCCGCCTCGATGGCGCGCTCGACCGGCATTCCCGTGGCGATGAGGGTCGCGGCGTAGATGACGAGACGGGTCGAGACACCCTCCTCAATGTCCTGGCCCTTGAGGGTGCGCAGCTTGCCGGCGAGGCGCACGAGGGCGCGGGAGCGCTCCTCCGGCAGACCGGATTCACGACTGACGATCCGGGTTTCCAGATCGGGGGCGGGAAAGTCGAACTCCATCGCGACGAAGCGCTGCCGGGTAGAGGGCTTAAGCGTTTTCAGGATGTTCTGATATCCCGGGTTGTAGGACGCCACGAGCATGAAGCCGGGGGCGGCCTCGATCTCTTCGCCGGTGCGGTCGATGGGCAGGATGCGGCGGTCATCGGTGAGCGGGTGCAGCACCACGGTCACGTCCTTGCGGGCCTCGACCACCTCGTCGAGATAACAGATCGCACCTTCGCGCACCGCGCGGGTGAGCGGGCCATCGACCCAGACCGTCTCGCCACCCTTGAGCAGGTAGCGCCCGATCAGGTCTGCCGCCGAGAGGTCATCGTGACAGGCCACGGTATAAAGCGGGCGGCCAAGCGTTGCGGCCATATGCGCCACGAACCGGGTCTTGCCACAGCCCGTCGGCCCCTTGAGCAGCACCGGCAGATCGTTCTGGCTCGCCGCCTCGAACAGCGCGCATTCCCCGCCTTGTGCGAGGTAGAAGGGGGCGGTGGCCGCCCCCTTTTGTTGCAGGGTCATATCTCCGTCCATTGGTCTCACTCCGCTGCGACCGAAGGCTCGGTCGAGATGATCTCGCGCCGCGGCACGGCCAGAGAATAGATCAGCAGGACTACGCCGATGAACACCACCACGCCCGCGCCAAAGCGCATCCAGTAGAAGATTGCGATCTGGTCCTGCACGTTCATGTAATATTCGCCCAGCACGCGCTGCATGTGGGTCTGCACCGTGCCCGCGAAGGTCAGCGTGAAGGTCATGAAGACCATACCGCCCGACATGAGCCAGAACGCTGCCATGTTGAGCACCTGGTTATAGGGATCGCGACCCCGCAGGATGGGCAGCGCGTAGGTGAAGATCGCGATGTTGAGGCAGACATAGGCGCCGTAGAAGGCGAGGTGCCCGTGCGCCGCGGTGATCTGCGTGCCGTGGGTGTAGTAGTTGACCCCGTGCAGCGTGTGCAGGAAACCCCAGACGCCTGCGCCGAAGAAGGCAAGCGTGGCGCAGCCCAGCGACCACAAGAGCGCCGCCTTGTTGGGGTGGTCGCGCCGCCCCTTCCAGACCATGACGAAGGCAAAGGCCATCATCGCGAAGAAGGGGATCACCTCAAGCGAGGAGAAGACCGAACCTATCCACTGCCAGTAACCTGGCGTGCCGATCCAGTAATAATGGTGCCCGGTGCCGAGAATTCCAGAGAAAAGTGCTGCGGCAACAATAACATAGAGCCATTTCTCCACTACCTCGCGGTCCACACCCGTGAGCTTGAGCATCAGGTAGGCGAGGATCGACGCCATGATCAGCTCCCACACGCCCTCGACCCAGAGATGGACGATGTACCACCAGTATTGCTTGTCCACGGCGAGGTTGTCAGGGTTGTAGAAGGCGAAGAGAAACAGGAGCGCCAGCCCCCACAGACCCAGGAGAAGGATATTGGAAATCGCCGTCTTTCGACCCTGAAGCACCGTCATCGAGACGTTGTAGAGAAAGATCAGCGCGGCGACGACGATGCCGATCTTGACCCAGACCGGCTGTTCGATGAATTCGCGCCCCTCCTTGCCCAAGAGCCAGTGCCCCTCGAACAGGTTGAAGAGATAGGTCACGACGACGCCCAGCGTGCCGACCACGAGAATGATCAATTGCAGGTATGCCAGCTTGGGCGAGTGGATTTCGCGCTCGGCCTCCTCTGGGATGAGGAAGTAGGTCGCTCCGAAAAAGCCTAGCAATAACCATACGATGAGAGAGTTTGTGTGCAGCATTCTGAGCGTGCTGAACGGCACCAGTTCGCTTAGGAAATTGGGGCTGACATAGACCCAGCCCACCAGCAGGCCGCCGATGATCTGGATGAGAAAGAGAGCGAGCGCCACCGAGAAGTAGGCCAGCGCGATTTTCTGCGTTTCGTATTTCATTGGTCCGGTCCTTTCTCAGCCCGCGTCATTGGGCGGCCAGCCCTGTGCGTCGATGGAATCGACCCATCGCAGGAAATCGGCGAGTCCGCGGGTCTCTTCCTCGGTCAGCTCGAAATAGGGCATCTGGCGACGCCCCTCGATGCCGCTGGGTTGCGACTTGATCCAGCCGTCGAGCATCTCGTAGGCTCCCTCCGGGTCGTCGGCCACACCCCAACGGGTAGTGACATTTGCCAGTTCAGGCGCAAAATATGCGCCCTCGCCCATGATCGAATGACAGTTGATGCAGGTCTTGTCCTCCCAGACCTTCTTGCCCAGCGCGACGCTCTCGGTCAGGGTCTCGGCGTTGGTCGAGGTGGTGACGATATAGCGATGCGAGTGCACCGACAGACCCACGAAGATGATGATGAAGAACAGTGACCCCCCGTAAAATATGTTTCGGGCCATGCTCTTGGTCATGACTTCGCGCATGATGATCTCCTTTGCGCGTTGATGCGTGTGGGGGGACAGTGCGCTGGGCGCGCGGCGTGCTCCTTGACAATTGTCAACGGCGGCGCGCGAACGAGCGGCGCTGGCGCACGGGCACCGGGCCCGGCGAATGCGCACGCTGGTGGCAGATGGATCAGGGACGAACCTGCAGGTTCGGGGCGCGAACCGCACGGTTCGCCCCCGAACGGCGCGCGGTTGGTTTACGCGCTGTTAGTCGCGCCAGAGAGCCTCGGCGTGAAAGCCGACATGCTCTTCCATGAACGTCGCGATGAAGAAGTAGCTGTGGTCGTATCCCGGCTGCATCCGGAAGCTGCCCTGCTGGCGGCGGCCGATGGCGGCGGTGGCGAGGGTTTCGGGGCGCAAAAGATCGAGGAACTGGTCGGAGGTGCCGGTATCGACGAGCATCGGCCCGTCGAAGCCGCGTTCGGCCATCAGCAGGCTCGCGTCATGGGCGGCCCAGGCGCTCTCGTCCGGGCCGAGATAGGCGGCGAACTGCTTGCGGCCCCAGTCGCCGCCGGTGGGGTTGCAGATGGGCGAGAAGGCCGAGACCGAGCGGAACCGCCCCGGGAGCGACATCGCCAGCGTCAGCGCGCCGTGCCCGCCCATCGAGTGGCCGGTGATGGCCTGCCGGTCCATGTCGAGCGGAAACTCGGCGCCGAGGAGCGCGGGCAACTCGGTGGCGACGTAGTCCCACATGCGGAAATGCGGTGCCCAGGGCGCTTCGGTGGCGTTGACGTAGAAGCCCGCCCCCTGACCGAGATCGAACGCCTCGTCGTCGGCCACACCCTCGCCGCGCGGGGAGGTGTCGGGGAACACGAGCGCGATGCCCTGCTCGGCGGCCCAGCCCTGTGCGCCGGCCTTGACCATCGCGTTCTCGTGGGTGCAGGTCAGCCCCGAGAGATACCACAGCACCGGCACCGGGCCGCTCTGTGCCTCCTCGGGGAGGAAGAGCCCGAAGGTCATGTCGCAGCCGCAAACCTCGGAGGCGTGGGTGTAGACGCCCTGCCTGCCGCCGAAGCAGGCGTTTTCGGAAACCGTGTGCATCATGGTCCTGTCCTTTCGTCGTCTTCGTCTCAGTAGAGCGTGCCGGTCCAGCCGATCACCGCCGAGACGCTGAGCACCGCCACGGCGGTGGAGATGAAGATCGCCGAGGACACGCGACGCGGCGCGACCCCGTAGCTTTGCGCGATGATGAACACGTTTCCCGCCACCGGCAAGGCCGCCGCCGCGATTACCACCGCCGCCGGAAAGCCCGGCATGTCGAACACCCACAAGAGCGAGATTGCCACCGCCGCCGGGTGCAGCACCAGCTTGCAAAAGGAGAGCCAGCCCGCCACGTGGGGCCGCTCGGCCGCCTTTTCCGCCAGCGACGCGCCGATGGCGAACAGCGCGCCGGGCGTGGCCGCGCCGCCCAGAAGCGCGAGGAAGGCGTTCATCGTGTCGGGGATCGGCAGGTCGAGCGCGGACCACGCGAAGCCCGCGGCAATGGAGACGATCATCGGGTTGCGGATGAGGCCGCCGCCGACGCTGCGCAGGATCGCGGGCGACATGCGCCCGTCGCGTGCGCCGGTGATGAGGATCACCACCAGCGAGCCGAACACCAGCAGATCGACCGCCAGCACCAGCATCACCGGGCCGATGGCTGCCTCGCCCATCAGCATGGCGAGCATCGGCACCCCGAGAAAGCCCACGTTGCCGATCACCGCGCATTGCGCCTCGATCGCCGCCGTCTCGACCCGCTGGCGGCGCAGCATCGCCACCAGCGTCGCCAACAGGTAGACGACGAGGCTGGCCGAGAGGTAGGCCGCGACGAGCCGCCAGTCGAGCACCTCGCCGAGCGACAGGTTGGCGGAGAAGCGAAACAGCATCGCCGAGAGCGCGAAGTAGAACACGAACTTGGTGAGCCAGGCGGTGCCCGCGGGCGAGAAGAAGCCGCTGCGCCCGGCCCCGTAACCGAGGCCGATGAGAAGAAAGAAGGGCAGGGTCTGAAAGAACACGCCGAGCATGGCGGGCACTGGTAGCAGGCTGGCCCGGCACGTCAATCGGCAAGAGGACGTAGCGAGGGGCGGTACGAGGTAGCGGGATCCGCAGAAGGCGCCGTTCAGAGCGATCTCGCGGATTGGACGGTGTCGTCAGGCAATGGCGAACGGATCATCCAGCACGCCGACGAGCGGCATGAGGAATTCGCCGTTCGTCGGGTCCAGCGCATCTGTATAAAATTGATCCGTGGCGTCGATGGCGTCTTCGATGCTCTGCTGCGATCCATCGAACAGTTCCATGACTTCGAGGCCATTCAGAGGGTCCGACATGCCTTTGATGACGGTGAAGTAGATGCCGATATCGACCTTGTTCTCGATATAGTCGATATCCGTCCCCTGCGCCCCGTTGAGAAGTCTCGAAATAAAAACGTCCCGCGGGATTGTCCCCGAATTCAAATGCCCCAGCCAGAAGTCGAAGCCGCCTTGATCGGGATCGCGCCCGAGAACGTTGTTGTAGACCGCCTCGACAAATTCAGCGTTGGACGAGTCGTCCGGGTACAGCGCCCGGGTCTCGTCTGCGGTATCGAACCGGGCGGCGATCTCTTCCAGGGTCCGTCCGTTACTGAACGCCGTCGCCCAGAAATACAGGCCCGTCGCGTCCGGCGCCCGGTTGAAATACGCGATGTAGAGCTCGATCAGGTCCGCGAACTGCGCCTCGTTCAGCGCCACCGGCCCGCCGAACCGATCCAGGTTCATGGGATTGCCCCCCATCGCCGGGATCTCGGTATCGAAGTCCAGGAATTCCATGTCGATGAGCGCGTCGGTGCCGTTGCCATCCGCGCGCCGGTCGGTGAGCGTGGTGCCGCCCGGGCTCAGCGTCAGCGTGTAGCTCGACTGGTCACCGGAATAGACGGCCATGTCCCTGCCCGCCCCGCCCTCAAGCAGATCATCGCCCGCGCCGCCGGTGAGGGTGTCGTTGCCTGCCTCACCCCGGAGCGTGTCGTCGCCCGCG
>MRWG01000309.1_pt1 | contig 71746 bp, 52 predicted proteins | sample 1013341 | NCBI WGS metagenome assembly MRWG01 (sample SAMN06117577, study PRJNA244670) | biofilm metagenome | biome: Water; feature: Cathode Biofilm; material: Biofilm; isolation source: microbial consortium enriched at the cathode of a solar microbial fuel cell | place: USA: District of Columbia ...
TCGCCAGGGGGGGCGCCCCGAGCGTGAACGGGAGGGTGTCCACCAACGCCGCAAGCAGCTTGAAGACATACCCCGTCGCGATGTACAGCAGGAGTTGCGACCCGAGCCCACGGTCGGCTTCGATCGGGAGCGCCCGAGCGTAGAAGTGCGTGATGAGGATCACCGCGGTGGTGTCCACAAGCTGGCTCACGATGGTGGAGGCGTTGTTGCGCAGCCAGAGGTGCTTGCCCCGGGTCAGTCGCTTCCAGAAATGGAAGAGGTGGACATCCACCAGCTGTGCCAGCAGGTAGGCGACCATGGAGGCGAAGACCGCGCCGAAGGTCAGCTGCTGAAGGCGTGCGAATGTCCAGTTGTCCTCGATCCGCACGATCTGGCCCGCCTCGTCGTAGATCGGCTCGGGCAGCGGTGGGGCGGTGATCGATGGGCCGCCCCCCGGCCCGACGTATTCCATCATCTCGATCGGGACGGGCGCCCGGGCCCCCAGCCAGAGGACCAGCAGCACCCACCCGTTGATGAGCAGGCCGACGTAGACCACCTGCGTCGCCCGCTTCCGCCCGTACAGCTCGGAGATGAAGTCCGTGCAGAGGAATGTGATGGGGTAGGGCAGCACGCCCACCGCGATCACGAAGCTGATCTCCCCCCAGGCCCCCAGGCTCAGCCCCGAGCCCTCGGACCATGAGCCGAGCACGATGAACCGGGTCACGCCCAGGAGGTTCAGCATGGCCAGCGACCCAAGGAAGAGCCCCGCCAGCACGAGGAAGACCGTTTCCCGACGGGCGTAGAGCTGCGCCTCGCCCAGGCGCCGGCGATTCGGGTAGTCGTGCTGGACGCTGGGCAGCAGATCCTCGGGGCGGCTCATACGCCAGAGCATAAACCGATCGGCGTCATCGCCACGACTGACCTGATAGCATCCTCCCATGACCACAGCGACGGATCGCGACCTCGTGAGTGAATCCCCCCGGACGCAAGGTATGGAGCCTCTCGCGGCGCTCGAAGCGCTTCTGATGTGCGCCGATCGCCCCACCCCGGCCGCTCGGCTCGCCGAGGCGCTGGCCAGTGTCCTCCAGCCCCCCCCGGACGAGGAGGCCATCGACGCCCTGGTCACCCAGCTCAACGAGGCGTACGACGCCACCGGGCGGGCCTTCCGGATCGAGCCGGTCGCGGGCGGGTACCGCGTGATGACCCGCCCGGAGTACGCCACGGCGGTCGCCGCCATGCACCGGCTCAAGTCCTCCGGGCGCCTCAGCCGAGCGGCCCTCGAGACTCTCTCCATCATCGCCTACCGCCAGCCCGTCACCCGGGCCTCCCTGGAGGCGATCCGCGGCGTGGCCTGCGGAGAGATTCTCCGGGCCCTTCTGGAACGCCGTCTGGTCATGATCAAGGGACGCGCCGAGGAACTCGGGCGTCCGATGCTCTACGGGACCACGAAGCACTTCCTTGACGTGTTCGGGCTCTCGTCGCTCAAGGATCTGCCCAAGCCGGAGGAGTTCGGGATCGACAACCCCGGGCGCTGATCGACACCCCTCATGCAACGGAGAATCGCCGTGCGCACCTTGGCAGGCAGGACGCTTCAAAGGCCCGCTTTCGCGCTCGCCGCGTCGGGCGCCGCTCTTCTCTCACTCGCCGGGTGCGGCGGAACGACCATCGGGGGCAAGGTTCTGCGCGGCGAGATCGGGCGCGCGATCATCATCACCGATTCCGATCCGCGGTTGGCCGAGCCGGGGCTGGCCGGGATTGAAGTCGAGATCTCCACGCCCGTGAGCGGACGCGGCGGTCGCGCCGTCCTGGGAACGGGCGTGACCGACGAGACCGGCGCTTTCAAGATCAACGCCGGACCCTCGAAGAATGTTCCTCCGCGTGTGGCGATCCGAGCCAGCGCCCCGGACGAATATGAAGTCAGACAGAGCATCTTCCGGCCGCGGGCCGGGGAGAAGGTGCTCTTGCTCATGCGACCACCCAAGACGCCGTAGCGGCAGGCGATGACCCAGAACCGAACCACCGGACACCCCTCAGGCCATCGATCCAGCGCCCGCTGGTCGGGGCATGTCTCCCGACGCTACGAGATCCGGCCCGGCGGCCTCCTCTACATCGCCATCACCCTGTTCATCGCCATCGGCGCGATCAACAGCCAGAACAACCTTCTCTTCTGGCTCTTCGGCATGGCGGTCGGGGGCATCATCGTCTCCGGCCTGGCGAGCGGCGCCGCGCTCATGGGCCTGCACGCCCGGCGCATCGCCCCCCGCATGGTCGAGTCGGGCACGCAGGGGGTCATCACCTACGAACTCGCTCACCGCGGACGCTTCGTCCCCGCCTTCGCGCTGCTCATCCGAGAGCGCGGATCGATGACCCCCGAGCACGGCCGGGTCGGACTGCTCGAGCCCGCTTGGGCGTTTGTCGGGCATCTCTCCCCGGGCGCTCGGGCGCGTGGACGGGCCCGCGTCCTCGCCGGGCGTCGCGGGGTCGTGCGCCTCAACGCGTACGAGGTCTCCTCCACCTTCCCGTTCGGGCTCTTCCGCAAGACCCTTATCTTCCAGCAGCCCCAGAACATCGCCATCACGCCGGCACGCCTCCCCGTGCGGGACGGTCTGCTTGAGACCGTGGCGCTCGGCTCCGAGCGCGGCGCCCCGCGCGGGCGTCGCTCGGGCATGAGCGACGAGTTCTTCGGCCTCCGCGCCTACGTCCCGGGCGACAGCCCGCGTTTCATGGCCTGGAAACGATCGGCGGCGCTCGGCGAGTTGGTTGTGCGCCAGAACGCCGCGCCGATGCCCCCGCGCCTCGTCCTCGAGATGGACCCCAAACTCGCCGACGCGGATGAGGCCGGGCGCGAGCTTGCCCTCTCGCTGCTCTCCACCCTCGCCCTTGAGGCGGGGGCTCGGGGGTACAGCGTCGGGATTGACTTGGCCTGGGCGGGGTACCGGAGCCCGCTGGGGGGCGGGGCTCGCCTGCTGCGCCAACGCCTCATCGAACTCGCCTCCGTCGAACTCGATCCCCACCAGGTGACCCCGGAGACGCCCCTGGTGACCCGGGCGGTGGGGCGGACGGTCATCACCAACGCCGGGGGCAAGGCCTCCTCCCCCCGAGACGCGGCCTTCATTGACATCTCCGAGACCTCCAGTTGGCTCAAGCCCGGGGCGCCCTCGCCCCGACTGGCCATCTCCCCCTCGGACCCGAGAGCCCGGAGTGGACACGCCACGCCCCGTGCAAGCGCACGAGCCCAGAGAGCGAGGGCGAGGGCATGAAGAACGCCATGGATCGGTCGCTCCTCTGGGTTTCCCTGCTCGCGACGGCGGCCTACGGCGTCGCTGACGAGAACGTCGCCCTGCTGCTCGTCGGTCTTGTCGGGGTCACGGTCTGCTGGTACGTCATTCGGGCCCGCGACGGCGCGGCCCTTCCCGTGAGCCTGACCCTGACGTTCACCCTCGCCGCGGTCGGCTACGCGCTTGTCCGACTCGTTGGCGAGGGCTTCAAGGTTGGCGTGTTCAGTGAGTTCGTCCTGGCCCTGATCATGGTCAAGCATCTGGATCGGCGCACCGCGCGCGATAACGCCCAGGTCATGCTGCTGAGCGTCTTCCTCGTTGTCGGCGCCATCCTGACGAGCAACCGGCTCTTTCTCGCGATCATCATTCTGATCTTTGTTCCGGTGCTCTGCCGCGCCGTGGTCCGACACCAGATCTTCGCCGCCGGCGAGGCGGCTCGGTCGTTCGTGGACCTCCGGCCCGGGCCGCCCCCCCTCCGTGAGGCGATGGACCTGCGTCGGCTGGTCTGGATCTCCTCGCTCAGCTGCGCCTGCATCAGCGTTCTGGTCTTCGTGCTGATGCCGCGCGGCGTCGGGATGCAGGCCTTCGGCGCGTGGGGCGCCACCTCCCTCGGACAGACCACCGCCTTCACCGACGAGGTCGAACTCGGACGCGGTGGGCTCATCAGCCAGTCCAGCACCCCCGTGCTCGACCTGGAGGTCCGCAACAACCGCGGCGAGATCCTCGGCTCCGCCAGCGAGGTCTTCTATCTCCGCGGCTCGGTCCTCGACCGCTACGAGGACGGGCGGTGGACCCGCGGGTCGGGGCGACGCGACCTGATCGGACGGGGCGCCGCGAACTACGTCGGACCCGACAGCCCGTACAGCGTCGGTCCCCACGAGCCGGAGACGGATCTCGAGCTGCGCATCACCCTCCGAAACACCAAGCCGGGTGAGCACCACCTCTTCACCACCTGGCGTCCGATCAAGTTCGAGTCGCTCACGCCCACGCGAATCAAGCACGATCCCAACGACGGGACCATCATCCGGGTCAGCCCCACGGGCGGGAAGTTCGAGTACGTCGTCCGGTGCCGGGAGCTGCCGAGCAGCTTCGACCAGCAGCGGGCGTTCCGCGACCCGGCGACCTTTCCCTCGGCGCGGATCGGTGAGTTGACCCGGCGCGTGCTCGAGGAGGCGCCCGAGCCGATCGAGATCGACCCCTTCCAGCGGTCCTTCTCCGACAATCTCAGCGCCGTCCGCGCGATCCGCAACTACTTGGTGAGCAACTTCTCGTATTCGCTCGAGACGCGGACCGCGCCGCCGGACGAGGATCCGATCGAGTGGTTCCTCTTCGGCGAGGACAAGCGCGGTCACTGCGAGTACTTCGCCTCCGCGATGGCCGCCATGTGCCGGAGCGTCGGCCTCAACTCCCGCGTGATCACCGGGTACGTCGCCACCGAGTGGAACGCGCCCACGGGGCACTACATCGTCCGGGAGTCGAACGCGCACGCCTGGGTCGAGGTCGAACTCAAGCCCGACCTCTGGCGCCCCGAGGATCCCACCCCCACGAGTGACCTGACCTCGATTCACCAACCCTCCCGCTCGCTGCTGGCCCGCGCGCGTCGCCTTCTCGACACGGCCGAGTACGCCTGGATCAACTCGGTGGTCGGGTTCAACCGACGCAGCCGCTCGCGCATGGTGAACGCCTCGTTCGATTCCACCATGACGGGTTGGTCCGAGGAGCTGGGCGAGCGTCTCCGCGCGGGAGGCGCCGGCCTGGCGCTCCGCGCCGCGGGCGCGGGGCTGATCGCCTTTGCCATCTCCATGGGGCTGGGCCTGCTGGTCAGTTGGCTCGTGACCCGCAAGTGGGGGGGCGGGAGGCGTCGGATTTCCGCGGCGGCTCTGCTCGCGTGGCTTCCGAAACGCGCCATCGCGCCGGCGCACGAATCGCTCCACGCCCAGCTCCTCCGCGTGCTCGACCGGGCGGGGCGCCCCAAGCCCGCGTGGCGCCCCCTGGCGACCCACGCCGAGGCGGTCGCGTCGGCCCTCCCGGAGGGGCCGGACGACGAGACCACCGAGGCGCTGGCACGCAGCGTGGACGCGATCTACCGCGAGCGGTTCGGGGGAAGACGCCTCGCCCGGGCCGAGATCGCCCGCACCCGGTCCGATATCGCGGCGATCGCCCAGCGACTCCGCAAACGCGGCTGACGCCGGGACGGCGTCCGAATACCACCCGTCCCATCCCCGACGTCCAGAAAGGGCGGCACGCCGCGCCCGGCGGGGGGTGGGAAACGCATCCCCCGGCTGGAACCACCCGCCCGAACGGTCGATGCCGCGCGGTTCAGTCATTCGTTGCCGGAGACAGACCCATGCCCGCGAGCAGATCACGAACCCAGCGCTGGCGCGACTCGTTGCAGAAGATCCATCAGCGGGGCGGGGGGCTCGAGTTCACCGCCGATACCGGCGCGGAGCCGGGCGCCGGTGACCTTGTCTGGCGGGTCCGCCTGCTCGATCTCAGCGAGACGGACATGGTCGTGGAGGCGCCGGGGGCGATGGGCAAGCGATTTGCCGTCTCCCGGGGCGCCCGCCTTGTCGGCATCATGAACGTCGGCCAAAACCGCTGGATGTTCCACACCCGCGTCCTCGAGGTTCTCGGCGGGCCGATGCCCGCCCTGCGTCTGGAGATGCCCGAACGCGTGGAGCGATGCATGCGACGCTCGTTCGACCGGGTCTCCACCGCGTCCCTCACCCTCCCCCGGGTCGAGTGCTGGACGCTGCGCGACCCGCGCTCGGCCGTTCCCTGCGAGGTCGCCAACCGCGTGCGCATCCTCGATCAGCTCGATTCCGACATCCTCGGCTCGATCGGACCCGCCGAACTCGACCCGTCCGATCTGCCCGACGTCGGCCCCAAGTTCACCGCGGAGCTGGCCAACATCGGCGGCGGGGGGATCGGGCTGCGCATCGCCCGGGACACCGGCCCGACCGTGGAGGGCGCTCACCTCTTCTGGCTCCGCATCGATCTGCGTCCGGTCGTGCCCACCCCCCTGGCGGTCACCGCCCGGCGTGCGCACACGCACATCGACAGCGGGCAGAACCTGTATGCGGGCATGGCGTTCGAGTTCCAGCTCAACCCCAGCCACAAGGCGTTCGTGATCGACCAGATCGGCCGGTTCTTCGCCGCCGCCCAGCGTCGCGCCGCCGCCTGAGGGGCGCAACAAAAGACGCCCGCTCATCGCGAGCGGGCGTCTTGTCGTGATCTGTTTCGGCGTCGCTTAGTTGAACAGCGAGAAGGTCGGCCCGGTCGAGTGGGAGCGGGGATTCTCGACGACCATCACGCGGGCGTCCTTCTCACCCGAGTACAGCTCGATGCGGTTCGCGCCCTCGTTCCAGACGCCCGTCCAGTGGCGTTCGGTCGGGTGGACCTGGGTCACGCGGCCGAACTTGGTGTTGAAGTCCGCCCGCCCATCGGCGCTCTGGATGTCGAGCGTGCCGCGGGACTCGGGCGGAAGCACCAGGTAGACCGGGCCGACCGAAGAGGTCAGCCGCACGGGCTCGACGACCGGCTCAACGGCGCGGACCTCGACGCGTCCACCCTGTCCGCCGGCGAACCCGTTCTCCACGGTGATCGCGCCGCGGATGCCCACGATCTCGACGTCGCCCCCGGAGTTACGCACCAGCAGGCCGTCACAGACGGGGGTGCGAATGGTCAGGTCCACCCGCGGGTGGAACCCGCTCTCGAGCGGAGCGTTGAGGGTGGTCACCCGAAGGATCGAGCGGTCGGGCCCGGCGTCGTGCTCGGCCTCGACCCAGAGCGTCTTGTCGGAGGGATCGATCCCGTACGAAGCGATCTCGGCGCGGTCACCCCGCGGGATGCTCCACTCGATCTCTGCCTCGGAGAGGCGGTCGCTGGCGATGATGGTGATCGACCCGTTCTGGTTCTCGATGTCCAGGGCGGTGAACCGGCCGCGGGTCACCGGCGGGCCGTCGATCTCGATCATCTTGGCGCGCTGGATGGAGACGAGGCGGCTGCGCATCCCGCCCTTGCGGCAACCGCTGAGGGTCATCAGGCAGGGCAGCGCGATGGCGCACGCCAGCAGGCCCAGGGTGCTTCTCCGGGCCAAGCCCGGCTTCGTCTGCTTCTTCATGGATCGGTCCACCTGTCTTGAAGAGTCGTTGTACGGACAATGTTTGGAGCTGGCTTCAGGAGCCTTCTGCGTTCTATCGACCGAGAACCCCGCCCGCCTCACCCGGATCTCATCCCTCGGGCTCACTTTCCGGCGCCCGTTGTCGGCCCGTGCCCCTTCCCGGGGCCCGCCCCGGTGATGCGGCGGGCTAGGATCTGCTGTAAGGTATTTCATCGCTCCGGGTTCGATAAAACCCGCGAGCGTTCGGATAGTACACAGGCGGCAACCCCGCCTCGGACGGAATGGATGACCCGCGTCAACCCGCTCACGGGCTGAGTACGCGGCATGATTCGGGCTCGACGCGCTCTGAACGGCCTCATCGCATGATTGGAATTCTTTCGGTGGTTCTCGCGTTCTAGGGCAGATCGGGCGTCATGCTGATTCTCGCTCATCCGGGCGAGGTGGCCTGCTTTCAAGGCGGGCGCGGCGCCATACCACCGTCCAGCACATCTCCTCTGGCCCGGTCGCCCTTGCGCCCGGTCCTCTTCCGGCGCTTGGGGCGCGGGGGCAACGGTGGACGCACACAGTCAGCTCATCATCGCACAGGCCGGCGGCGTTGGCGGCCAGCTCCTCTGGGCGATCGTCGGCATCGCGATCGGCGTCGTGCTCGGGGCGCTCGGGGCGCGGTTTCTTGGCGCCAAGGGTCTGGCCGACGCCAAGGCCGAGGGTGAACGCATCCGCGCCCAGGCACGCGACGAGAGCGAGACGATCCGGGAAAAGGCCAAGGTCGAGGCCGAGAAGCTCGCCCTCGAACGCAAGTCCGCCTTCGAGAAGGAGGCCGAGCAGGCCCGCGCCGAGCTGCGCGACCGCGACCGGCGCCTGACCAAGCGCGAGGACCAGCTCGACCGGAAGGAGCAGAGCCTCGACGCCCGCGAGTCGCAGGTCACCAAGCGTGCCGACGAACTTGAGGCCCGGGCCGAGAGCCTTGGCGCCCGGGAGCAGGAGGTCGCCGCCCTCATTGAGCAGCAGACCGAGAGGCTCCACCAGGTGGCGGACCTGAGCCCCGCCGCCGCCCGGGAACTGCTGCTCGAGCGGGTGGAGGAGAAATGCCGCGACGAGGCGGCCAAGCTGACCCGACGCATCATCGAGGAGGCCGAGGAGGGAGCCCGGGAGAAGGCGAACGAGATCACCCTTCAGGCGATCCAGCGGTACGCGAGCGAGACGACCAGCGAGTCCACCGTCCGCACCGTCGAGATCCCCTCTGATGACATGAAGGGGCGGATCATCGGGCGGGAGGGACGCAACATCCGGGCGATCGAGAAGGCGACGGGCGTGGACATCATCGTCGACGACACCCCCGGGGTCATCGTGGTCTCCTGCTTCGACAAGGTGCGTCAGGCGATCGCCGTCGAGGCGCTAAGCCGCCTGATCGCCGACGGACGCCTGCACCCGACGCGCATCGAGGAGGTCGTCGAGAAGACCCGGTCCGAGATCGAGGAGCGGGTGATCAAGGCGGGGAAGGACGCGGCGGTCGAGGTCAAGCTCAAGGGCTTCCACCCCAAGGTCATCGAGGCGATGGGCAAGATGTCCTACCGCACGAGCTACGGGCAGAACGTCCTGCGTCACTCGATCGAGGTCGCCTTCCTCAGCCAGATCATCGCCGAGCAGCTCGGGCTCGACGGGCGCCTGGCGCGACGGTGCGGGTTCCTGCACGACATCGGCAAGGCGATGGACCACGAGATGGAGGGCGGGCACCCCAAGATCGGGATGGAGTTCGCCCGCCAGTACGGGGAGAAGGAAGAGGCCGTCCTCAACGCCATCGGCGGGCACCACGCCGACATCCCCGCGACGACGTGGTACACCCCGATCGTCATGGCCGCCGACGCGGTCAGCTCTGCGCGTCCCGGCGCCCGGCGTGAGTCGATGGAGCGGTACGTGCAGCGTCTCAACGAGCTGCAGGACATCGCGATGAGCCAGCCCGGCGTGACCGAGGCGTACGCCATCCAGGCCGGGCGGGAGGTCCGCGTCATGATCGACGCCGACCGGGTGAGCGACGACGAGGCCTACCTGATCGCCCATAACATCGCCAAGCGGGTCGCCGACGAGATGACCTTCCCGGGGGAGATCCGCGTGACGGTCCTCCGCGAGACCCGGGCCATCGAAGTCGCCCGCTGACCGGGCTGAAGGCCTTGTGGCGACCTTGCCGGGCCCGGTATGCTCTGGACACACCGGGGTGTCTTCCGGAGGTGGTCGATGATGCACAGGTTGCGCGGACTGATTGGCGGCGGTGTCGCTGCGCTCTGCCTCGGGGGCGCGATCTCTCACGCCCAGCCGCTCGCAACGGATGACACCCAAGTCGTGCGATACGACGGGTACGCCCTCGTCCGGTCGGTGCTCCTCGCGCCGAGTGATCTGGCCGCGCTCGAATCCGCGGGGATCCTCATGCTCTCGTGCGAACCCTCCCCGAATGGGGTGGACCTGGTGGTCCCGCCGGGAGCGGGCCGCGTGCTCGAGGCGATGGGCCTTGAGAGTGAAACGCTCATCGACGACATCCAGCCCATGATCGACGCCGAGTCGGCGCGCATCCGCGACAGCCTCCGCCGGCTCGCCCGCGGGGAGGGGGACTGGTACGACGACTACAAACCCCTGAGCGCGATCGACGAACGCATCGACGAACTCATCGCTCGCCGGCCCGATCTCGTCTCGCGTTCGGTGATCGGGACCACCCACGAGGGCCGACCGATCTGGATGATGCGCATCTCCGGTGAGACAGGCGGCGCCTGCAAGCCCGGGTTCCTGCTCAACGGCCTCACCCACGCCCGCGAGTGGATCACGCCCATGAACGTGATGTATCTCGCCGAGCGCCTCGTGGACGACTACGGCACGGACCCGGAGATCACCGCGGTCGTGGACCAGATGGAGTGGTTCATCATCCCCGTGCTCAACCCGGACGGGTACGCGTTTTCCTGGTCCACGAACCGGCTGTGGCGGAAGAACCGCGCCCCACACCCCCAGATCGCCTCCAGGCGCGGCGTGGACCTCAACCGCAACTACAGCGTGGACTGGGGGAACGACCAGGGCTCGAGCCCGGAGCCGTACGCCGATCTCTACCGGGGGCTTGCCCCGTTCTCCGAGCGGGAAACCAGCGCCCTGCGCGACTTCGTCCTTGCCCATCCCAACATCCGCGCGCACAACGACACGCACAGCGCCGCGGAGTTGATCCTCTTCCCGTGGGGGATCCGGCCCGCGAAGATCCCCGAGTATTACGACTACCTTCTGCTCGGGTGGGAGATGGAGGACCTGATCCACGACGCGCACGGGTCCGAGTTCCGGACCGGTGCGGTGCAGGACGGTCTCTACCGCATCTCCGGCGGATCGACCGACTGGTTCTATGAGGTCGCCGGCGCCTGGACCTACATGTACGAACTGCGCGGTCCGACGTTCGATCCCGACCCCTCCCATATCCGGCCCGGCGCCGAGGAGACCTTCTGGGCGACCCTGCTCCACGCGTCTCGCGTAATCGAGACCACGTCCTTCCGCGCCGATCTGGACGCCGACTGCGACTTTGACTACGACGACGTGCTCGCGTTTCTCACCGCGTTCGTCTCCGGCGATCCGCTGGCCGATTTCGACCTGAACACCGAGGTTGACATCGCGGACATCCTCCTGTTCCTGCAGACGTTCTCGGAGGATTCGTGATGCGTTCGAATGCACACGCGGCGCCCACCGATCCGCGATCGCGCGGGGCCCGTCACCCTGCCGACCCGGAAAGGAGGTCGCTGATGTTCACCCGACGACTCCCCCGCGTGCTGATGGCCTTCGCTCTGTTGATCGTGGCGCCGGCCGACGCCCAGCCCCTCGCCGCTGGACCGACGACGGCGGTGCGGTACGACGACCACGTGATCGCCCGGGTCAACGCGTCCACGCCCGAGGATCTGGCCCTGCTTGAATCGCTCGGCGCCCGCATGATTTCCTGCGAACTCTCCCCGCAGGGGGGGGACTTTGTCCTGCCCCGGCGGGGTCTGGCCGACCTCCACGGCGCGGGATACCAGGCGAAAGTCACCTGCGATGACGTGCAGACGCTCCTCGACGCCGAGTCCACCCGCGTCCGCGCCAGCCTCGAGCGCTACCGCCAGCGTGGCGGGGGCGAGGGCTTCTTCGACGACTTCCGCCCCCTGTCCGAGATCGACACCTTTATCGATGACCTGATCGCCCGGCGCCCGGACCTGGTCTCCCGGTTTGTCATCGGGCACTCCCACGAGGGGCGCCCCATCTGGGGCGTGCGCATCAGCTCCGGAGACCCGGGGTGCAAGCCCGCGTTCCTGATGACGGGCGTCACGCACGCGCGCGAGTGGCTCACCGTGATGAACGTGCTCTACCTCGCCGACCACCTTGTGAGTCAGGAGGGCGTGGACCCCGTTGTGACCGACTTGGTTGAGCGTGTGGAGTGGCTCATCATTCCCGTGCTCAACCCGGACGGGTACCACTACACCTGGACCACCGATCGGTACTGGCGCAAGAACCGGCGGACCCCTCCCGAGTCCCGCCCCACCAGCTGGGGGGTGGACCCGAACCGCAACTACTCCCACCGCTGGGGGCGCCCGGGGTCCACCTCCAATCCGAACTCCGGGACCTATCGCGGCCCGAGTCCCTTCTCCGAGCCGGAGACCTCCGCGCTGCGTGACTTCGCGTTGGCCAACCCGCAGATCCGAGCGCACAACGACGTGCACAGCTACGGGAACTACATCCTCTTTCCTTGGTGTCAGCTCACACAGAAGTCTCCCGATCACGCCGAGTATGCGGCGCTCGGGGACGCGATGAGTCAACTTATCGAGGACGCGGACGGTGGCAAATGGCGCGTCGGTCCGGTTTCGACCACGCTCTACCTCGTCTCGGGCGGCTCGGTGGACTGGTTTTACACTCAGACCGACGCCATCTCATTCAGCTACGAACTCCGGGGCGGGAGCTTTGCGCCCGGCGCCTCCCAGATCATCCCCGGCAGCCGGGAGACGATCGGGGCGACGCTGCACCACGCCGCGTATGTCGCGGACCACTCCTCCTTCCGAGCCGACCTGGACGGGGACTGCGACTTCGACTATGACGACATCATCGCGTTCCTGACCGCGTACGCGGGTCAGGAGCCGGAGGCCGACTTCACGACCGACGGAAGTTTCGATATCGACGACGTCCTCGCGTTTATCGAGGCGTTCGCCTCGATGTCCTGAGCCTCAACTCAGGATCGAAGCGCCGACCAGGATCGCCGGGAGCAGTGGGCGGGCGTCGATCACGCCCTTGAGCCACCGGTCGCCGAGCGACTGGGCGAGCAACGCGCCGCCCACGATCCCCGCGAGCCAGAGCAGGCCGACGCGTCCGCTCTCGGCTTGCAGGGTGGCCCAGACGCTCCCGCCGGCGACCAGCAGGGTCGCCAGCAACGCCCCCGCGGGGCGACCCCAGGTCACCGGCAATGTGCGCACGCCGAACGCCCGGTCCGCCTCGATATCGGGCAGGTCGCAGAGCATGGCGTCACCCGTGACGATCACCGCAAGCGCGAGCAGCAGAGAAGCGTGCGGCGCCCATGCGCCAAGGCTTCCCGATCGTCCGAGGCAGACCCCCGCGCCCAGCGTCACCAGCCCCCCGCCCACAAAGACGTTCTTGGCCAGGGTGATGTCCTTCAACCGTCCAAGCACGCTGGGGCGCCCCGCGGGCCGGCCGGAATACACGAAGATCGAGACGCCCCCCGCGAGCACGCAGACGCCCCCGATCAGCCCCCCCGTGAGGGTGGCCAGCACGCCGCCGATGATCAGCAACGCGACTGAGGCCTTGCGCAGCTTCCCCCGGTGGGCTCGCACGAACCGGAACCGTCGCGGCCAGGCCGCCTCGTCCGCCGGGTCGAGCTGGTCGTCCCGCCACTTCGCCCGGTCGGCGATCATCATGCCCCAGGCGGCGCAAAGGACTCCCAGGAGCGCCGCGGCAAGAAACGTTGCGTCGTGGCGCCACCAGACCCCCGAGAGTTGGAGCAGGGCCGCGCCAATCCCGGTCGCGTAGACCGCCCCGCCCAGGCCGGCGTGCCAGATCCCGTCGAGGGTCGCCAGCGTCCGTCCGGTCACCCCCCGACCTCGGCGTTCTCCCACGACCAGGCCAGCGAGGGGTCGAGCACGCTCACGCTGGAGCGATCGAGGAGCTGGTCCGCGAGGCGGTCCATCGCGAGGCGTTGCTTGCGAACGAGCAGGTCCCGCTGGATGCGAGCCCGCTGCGCGGCGCTGACGGTTTCGGCGGGGATATCCCGCTCCACCATGAGCACCGCGAACCCGCCGTCGATTGCGATGACGTTGGAGACCTGCCCGGGGGCGAGCGGCTCCAGCGCGCGTCGCAGGGAGTCGGGGAAGGCGGGATCAACCGGGCTGACCGCGCCGATGTCTCCGCCCCGGGCGCCGGAGGCGTCGATCGACCGCGTCGCGGCGCGGGCGATGAACGCGTCGAGCCGGTCCCCGGTCGCGGAGAGAACCTCGCGACGCAGGGTCGCGGCCTCACGCTCGGTCGGCGTGACCAGGATCCGGGCGCTCTTGCGCGCCCCGTGCCGGATCCGCTCGGCCAGTTCCAGCTCGCGCGGCTCGACGCTCACGCTCTCACGCGTCAGCGCCCGGAGCATGGCGTTGCGTCGGATGAGCGCGTCGAAGCCTTGCGGCCCGAGCCCCCGCTGTCGCCGGATCTGTCCGAGCACATTCGCGGTGTCGGACGTGCCGATCTCCTCATTGAGCAGGTCCCGCTCCTGGCGCAGCTCGGCCTCGCCGATCGAGAGGCCACGCCGTTGGAGTTCCCGTTCCAGCGCGCGATCGAGCGCCAGCTCCTCAAGGGCCTGGCGTCCGGCGAGTTCACTCATCCGGGCCTGCAGTTCGCTCCACGCCACGGCTTGCCCGTTGATGATCGCGGGCGCCCGGGCGGGGGCCGGGGCAGCGTCCACCCGGATGTCACGCGGGGGCGCCTCGCCGAGGGGCGCCCCCGCGGTGTGGGGCGTGCCCGAGCAGCCGCACAACAGGATCGTGCCGACACCCATCGCCGCGACCAACCACCCGCGGGGCGAGACGTCCCATATTCTGCGTCTGTTCATGGCGGATCAGAGCCTCGCGTGACGCGCGGGTCAACCGCTCGGGGTGCGGAGGCGTACCGTCCGATGCAGAGGGCGGGGCAGGACGGCCCGGATTCGGGCGACACCACCCCCAGACCCGCACCACCATGAACACCTCTGATACCACCCAGCACGAGACCGAACGCCGGAGCCCCGACCGGCCAGCACCGACCCCTCAGCCCCGGGCGGTGGTCTGCCCGTACTGCGGCGTCGTCTCGGGGGGCGCCTCCCGATGCACCGCCTGCGGCGGGCGGTTCGATCCGCTCTCACGCCAGGCCACCCAGAACGCGATGGGGCCGTGGTACGTCCGCGATGAGCGGAACCCCACCCTTCCGGGGTGCTCCTACGAAACACTGGTCGCCCGGGTCCAGCAGGGCAAGGTCAACGCCTCGAGCGTCGTCCGCGGACCGACCACCCGCCAGTTCTGGATGCTCGCCAAACGCGTCCCCGGCGTCTCCCACCTGCTCGGCCTTTGTCACGCCTGCCAGGCGAGCGTTGAGCCCGAGCAGTACTCCTGCATGTCGTGCGGCGCCGTCTTTGAGGTGGACCGGGATCGGCAGCACCTGGGCGTCGGTCCGGCGCGTCTGCTCCCCGGGCAGGGATCGCCCGAACGCGTCGCTGCGTTTACCCAGGCTTCCCACGCGGCGGTCGAGAGCCCCACGTGGTCCTGGGCGTCGCGTGCCGCGGGATCGTCGCCCCACGAGACAAGCAACGCGGGCGCGTCACCCGCGACCGACACCGACCGGATCAAGCTCAAACGCCTGGAAGGGATGGTGGCTCGCCAGCGTCTGACCAACCGCGTGCTGCTCGGCGTGTGCGTCCTGCTCCTCGCGGGTGTCTTCGGCGTGAGCATGCTCGCACGGTCCACCCCGGCGCGGGGCACGACACCCCCGGAATCGAGCCTCAGCTCGGCGCCCGAACCGGCGCCGGTGATCGAACCGCCCGCGCAATCCGCCCCGGACCCCGAGGCGATCGCGGAGGAGGAACTGACCGATCCCGAGGCCGAGCCCGGCTGGGAGCGAGTCCGTGACCGGGTCTACCGGCTGATCTCCGATGGGACGAGCGAGTCGCTCAGTGCCGCGGTGCTGGAGCTTGAGACGCTGCAACGGCGCGACCGCCTGCCCGCGGAAGGCGTGGAGTTGCTTGAGCGACTCCGCACGGAGATGGACGCGGGGCGCCTCGGGGATGTGCCCTGACGCCGGCGTGAGGATGCTTTCGCCGCCCCACGCTGATCGTGTAGACTCGCGACCGAGCGGCGGGGGACCGGACGCGTCTCATGGACCAGCACGCCTTGCCAAACACCCATCGGCCTCCCGGCGCCTTCACCCTGATCGAGCTGCTGGTCGTCATCGCGATCATTGCGCTCCTCATCGGGATCCTGCTGCCGGCCCTCTCCTCGGCCCGACGCACCGCGCGGACGGCCGTCTGCCAGTCCAACATGCGTCAGCTCGGCATCGCGGTGAGCGGGTACACCAGCGACGCGGAAGACTTCCTCCCCGGGTTCTCCTGGCAGTCGGGCTCCGGGCCCCTTCCGACCGAGTTCGCGGATCTTCGGTCCGCCAGCAACGACACGCAGTCGGTCAAGAACCAGGCGATCGACATTCTCCGTGAACGCACGGGGGACGCGAGCATCCCGCTCTCCAGCGTCTCGCCCAACTGGTACCCGCACCTCTGGTTTACCCACCTGGTCTTTATCGATTACCTCTCGGAGCGTCCCGACGAGTGGGGGGCGGTCTGTCCGGAGGACGCCGAGCAGTTCGAGCGGCTCCGCACCCCCCTTTCCGAGTTCAGCCCGTCCGCCAAGGTTCGCAAGTTCGAGAGCACCTACGAGACCGTGGCGACCACCTTCTCGCCCGATGTCGAGCGGGGGGACCGCTTTCCGGTGCATCAGCACGGCGAGTCGATCTCGACGTTCAAACGGGCGGACCGGTATCTGATGAACCGGCGGATCAGCGATGTGTCCTTCCCGGCCTCCAAGGTTCACATGAACGACACCGTGGACCGCCACTTCGTCGGCGGAGAGTTGTACTTCGCCGCCCCCGATGCCCGAATGCCCCTGCTCTTCTTCGACGGTTCGGTCCGGGTCGTCACCACGAGCCAGACCAACCCGGGCTTCCGACCCCTGGACCCGACCTCGCCCGAGCCGACCACGATCCGCAACATCATCCCCGGCGTGGGCATCGACGAGTACGCCGGGCACTACCGCTGGACCCGGGGCGGGCTCCGGGGCGTGGACGTGGGGGGGACGGAAATTAACACCGGGCAGCCCCGAGCCGGCGTCCCGTAGTCGGCGCCCCATCATCAGCGACCAGGTGCGCCCCGAAGCGTTGAGCGGTCTTACAATCCAGCTCGCCACGACGCAGACGGGAGGATCGCTTTGAGGGTGCTGATTGCCGACAAGTTTGAAGCCGACGGGATCGCGGGCCTCGAGGCCCTCGGGTGCCAGGTCTTCAGCGAGCCAGAACTGGGTCCGGAGACGCTCCCCGACGCGCTCAAGCGCACCGAGGCCGAGGTTCTGGTCGTCCGTTCGACCAAGGTTCCCGCGGACGTGATCGAGGGCGCCTCGACGCTCAAGGGGATCATCCGGGCGGGCGCGGGGTACGACAATATCGATTTCGAGGCCGCCAAGGCGAAGGGCGTCCCGGTGAGCAACTGCCCCGGGATGAACGCCGTCGCGGTCGCGGAGCTGACCATCGGGCACCTGATCGCCCTGGACCGTCGCATCTGCGAGCAGGACCGGTCGCTGCGCGAGGGCCAGTGGAACAAGGCGGGGTTCGCCAAGGCCCGCGGGCTCAAGGGACGGACACTGCTGGTCGTCGGCACGGGCGCGATCGGGACCGAGGTCATCAAGCGGGCCAAGGCCTTCGAGATGAAGATCATGGCCCAGTCTCGCTCGCTCGGCGACGACACCGCCCGGGCGTTGGGCATCGAGCCCATCCCCTACACCCGTGAGGCCCTGGTCAAGGCCCTGGGGCAGGCCGACGCGGTCACCATCCACGTCGCCTCCACCCCCGACACCAAGAGCCTCTGCGGCCCCGGATTCTTCGCCGCGATGAAACCCGGCGCGTACTTCATCAACACCAGCCGCGGCGACATCGTGGACGAGACCGCGCTGCAGCAGGCGATCGAGTCCAAGGGCATCCGCGCCGCCTTGGACGTTTATCAGGACCAGCCCTCCGCCAAGACCGCCGACTGGTCCACGCCCGTCGCGAAGGCTGCCGGCGTGGTCCACTTCACGCATCACTGCGGCGCCTCGACCGACCAGGCCCAGCTCGCCGTCGCCGAGGAGACCGTCCGCATCGTCAAGACCGCCATGGAGACGGGCCGGTTCATCCACTGCGTCAACGGCCTGGGCGACTGAACACGAACACGGCAACTCGGGCGCACTCGCCCGCAACGGAGCACGAGCATGTCTGACGATCGGATTTTCAACTTCTCCGCCGGGCCCGCGGCTCTTCCTGAGCCGGTCATCCGCCAGGCCCAGAAGGACATCTGGAACATCGAGAACTCCGGCATCGGCATCCTGGAGCACTCGCACCGGGGCAAGGTCTTCGACAAGATCACGGAGGAGACCGAGGCGGACTGCCGCGCCGTCGGCGGGATCAGCGACGACTACTCGGTCTTCTGGATGCAGGGGGGCGCCACCAGCCAGTGCTACTTTGTCCCCGCCAACTTCCTCCCCAGCGATCGCACCGCCGACTACTTCGAGACGGGCAAGTGGGCCCAGGACTCGATCAAGGACTGTCCGCACTACGGGGGCTGCCACGTCTGCGCCAGCTCCAAGGACGCCAACTTCAGCTACATCCCCTCGCCCGACCAGACCAGCTACTCCGACAACCCGGTCTACGTGCACTTCACGTCCAACAACACGATCATGGGCACGGAGTTCCACGCCGAGCCCACGCCCCCCAAGGGCGCCTTCCTCGTCAGCGACATGTCCAGCAACATCTTCTCACGACCGCTGGACGTTTCGAAGTACGGCCTGATCTACGCCGGCGCCCAGAAGAACCTCGGCCCGTCGGGCACCACGCTGCTCATCGGACGCAAGGACCTGGTGGAGAACCCCGTCCGCGACCTGCCCCAGATGATGCGGTTCGACAACCACGCCAAGAAGCAGGGGCGCTTCAACACGCCCAACACCTTCGGCGTCTACCTCATGGGCCAGGTCTTCAAGTGGATCCTCGCCGAGGGCGGGCTCAAGGCGATGCAGGAGCGCAACGAAGAGGTCGCCGGCGTCCTCTACGCCTTCCTCGACAGCCAGGACTTCTACATCCCCCACGCGCGCCCCGACAGCCGCTCGAACATGAACGTGACCTTCAAGTGCCCGACCCCCGAACTCGACAAGGCGTTCATCGCCGGCGCCGAGAAGCGGGGCCTCGACGGCCTCAAGGGTCACCGCTCGATCGGCGGCATGCGCGCCAGCATGTACAACGCCTTCCCCAAGGCGGGCGCCGAGGCCCTGGTGGAGTTCATGAAGAGCTTCGCCCACGAGCACGCCGCGGCCGCCAAGGCCTGACTCACACTCCGGGACGGGTGGGCAAACGGCCCGCCCGCCTCATTTCACGCCCAGACGCCGGACGCAGGCGTCGAGCACTTCGGCGACGCCGATCCGCTCCATCAGCGTCCGGTTGGCGTCGATCTTGTGATTCATCGGATCGCCGGGCGCGACGTGCTGGATGACGTCCGCCTCACGCCGGTACGGCCCGACCAGGTCCACCCGGGTCGGGCCGTACAACGCCACGATCCGCCGGTCGAACCCCACGCCCATGTGCAGGGCGGCCGAGTCGTTGGCGACGAGCAGGTCGCACCGTTCGATGAGGGCCATCAGGGCGCCGATCCCCGTCCTGCCGATCAGGTTCACCACGCGGTCGTCCTGCTCGCCCAGCGCGCACAACGCGGGGCACTGCGCCGCCTCCCCCGGTCCGCCGACCAACGCCACCCGCGCCACCCCGCGTTGGAGCAGCGCGTCGCACAGCTCGGCGAATCGCGCGTCGGGCCACTGCTTGGCCACCCATCGGCTGGTGGGCGCCAGCACGACGTACCCCCCCTCGTTCAGCTCCGGGTGATGCTCCGCGACCCAGTCGCGCCCCTTCGTCGGGGTGTACAGACGCATCTGATCGACCGGCTCGAGCCCGGCGTGTTCCAGCAGCGCGAGCATCCGGTCCACGCTGTGCATGGACCGATCGACGAGGTGACGCTCGTTGCAGAAGATCCACCCCAGCTCGCGGGCGTTGCGATACCCGATGCGCCGCTCGGCGCCCGTGGCCCCCGCGAAGAACCCGGAGCGGAAGAGCCCCTGCGCGTCGATCACGAGGTGGTACCCCGCGCGTCGGAGATCCCCGGCCAGGCGCCACGTCGGCCCGAGGTTCCCCCGGCGCGACGCCCGGCCCATCCCTCGGCGGTCAAAGGGGACCGCGTCGCTCAGGTCCGGGTGTGCGGCGATCGCGTCGCGGAACGAGTCCTGCACCAGCCAGTCGATCTGCGCCTCGGGGAAGGCCCGCTTCAGGGTGACGAGCACGGGGACCGACCGGCAGACGTCGCCCAGGGCGCTCGGGCGGATGATCAGGATCTTCTCAGGAGGGCGCACTGGCGTGGACGATACCTCGCCCGACGCGTCCTGTCAGTCCGGCCGGGTCAGACGACCAGCGCCCGAGTGACCTCGTCCAGCGTGGTCAGCCCGGCGCGGACCTTGTCGTACCCGTCCTCGCGCAGGCGGGTCAGATCCCCGTCCTGCATGGCCCGCGCGGCGATCTCCGGGGCGCTGGCTCGGGCCATGATCAGCTCGCGCGTGACGTCCGACAGGCGGAGCATCTCGTAGACGCCCACCCGGCCCCGGTACCCCGTGTTCCGGTTCGCCCGGGAAGGCACCCCGCGGGTCAGCTGCTCGCCCGGCTTGAGCTTGAAATCGGGGGGCAGGTCCGCCGGATCGGGCGTGTACCGCTCGTTGCTCTCCGGGCAGATGCGTCGGACCAGCCGCTGGGCGAGCACCCCCTCGACCGACGAAGAGACGAGGAACGGCTCAACGCCCATGTCCAGCAGGCGCGTCGTCGCCCCCGGCGCGTCGTTGGTGTGCAACGTCGAGAAGACCAGGTGCCCCGTCAGCGACGCCTGCACCGCCGTCTCGGCGGTCTCCTTGTCCCGGATCTCACCGATCATCACCACGTCCGGGTCGTGACGCAGGATCGAACGCAGCCCGGCGGCGAACGTCAGCCCCGTCTTCGCGTTCACCTGGATCTGGTTCACACCCGGCACGTTGTACTCAACCGGGTCCTCGACCGTGATCGCCTTGATCTCGTCGGTCACGATCCGCGCCAGCGACGCGTACAGCGTCGTGGACTTCCCCGAACCGGTCGGGCCGGTGACCAGCAGAATCCCGTGCGGCCTGGCGATCAGCGCGTCCCACCGGTTACGCATCGACTCGCTCATGCCCAGATCGTCGAGCGACATCAGCACCGCGGTCTTGCTCAGCACGCGGAGGACCACCCCCTCGCCGAACATCATCGGGATCACGCTCACACGCAGGTCGAACTCCTGCGCCGGTTTACCCCGCTCTCGCTTGACGAACGTGATCCGACCGTCCTGCGGACGCCGCTTCTCCGCGATGTTCAGGTTCGCCATGATCTTGAGGCGAGAGACGATCGCGGCGCCGAATCGGTTGATGGTGGGGGGGACGCTGGCGCGTTGCAGCACGCCATCGATCCGGTACCGCACGTTCAGCTCGTGCTCGTACGGCTCGATGTGGACGTCCGTCGCCCGCTCGGTCACGGCCTCGGCGAGGATGTCGTTGACCAGCTTGATCACCGAGGCTTCCTGCGCCTGCTCGATCTCCTGGTCGGCGCCCGCCTGCACGATTTCCTCGGCGCCCGCGTCCATCTCCGCGAGCGTGTCCCCGCCCACGCCGTAGTGCTTCCGGATGAACCGGTGCAGCTCCTCCTCATCGGCGAGCACCAGCTCGATCGAGCACCCGGTCAGCAGGCGCAGCTCGTCGAGGGCGGAGAGTTCGAACGGGTCGCTGGTCGCGATGGTGAGCGTCCCGTTCTCACGCCGGACCGGGACACAGTTCTGGCGGTAAACGAGCGAGGCGGGGAGGGCCTCGAGCGTCTCGGGCTCGATCTCCAGCTCGCTCATGTCCACGACCGGCATCTGGAACTGCTCGCCCAGCGCAAAGACGATGTCCTCACGCCGAGAGTGCCCCAGCCGCAGCAGCACCTTGTCGAGGCGTTCGCCCGAGCGCCGCTGCTCGCTGATCGCTTCGTCAAGCTGCTCCGGTGAGATCAGCCCCCGCTCGATCAGGATCATGCCGATGCCCATGGCCCCATCCTAGCCGGTCGGTCGTGCGGCCCATAGCCGCCGCCCGGGCCCAGAGAGCCGGTACACTCTCCGGGCGCCTGGATCACGCGCAGGAGGCTTGCGATGCGGATGTGCTGCTGTAGCAAAGGGTCGAACGCCGCGGGGTTGGTCGTCATCATGGGGGGCGTCATGGTCACCACGCTCGCCGCGGGCCGCCACGCCCCGGCCCCAACGTCCGAGAACCAGCCCGAGCCGGCCGCCTCCGCCGCCCTGCCGGCGCCCGTCACCGATCCCGAGTACGTCCTGAACCACAAGATCCCGCTCATCGACGGCACGCTCCAGGACCTCAACGCCTACGAGGGCAGGGTTGTGCTCATCGTCAACACGGCGAGCAAGTGCGGCCTCACCCCGCAGTATGAGGCCCTCGAGAAGCTCTACCGCACCCACAAGAAGGATGGCCTGGTCATCCTCGGCTTCCCCGCCAACGACTTCGGCAACCAGGAGCCCGGGAGCAACGAGCAGATCCTCGAGTTCTGCACCTCCCGCTTCGAGGTCTCCTTCCCCATGTTCGAGAAGATCACCGTCGTCGGCGACGACGCCCACCCCCTCTACAAGCAACTCCGGGACTTTGAACTCGAGGAGGTCGGGGGCAAGCCCGGTCAGCTTGGCGGCGACCCCGCCTGGAACTTCACCAAGTTCCTGGTCGATCGCGCCGGACGCATCGATTCGAGGTACGCCCCGCGGGTCACCCCCGACGACCCACGCCTGACGGATCGGATCGAGCAGCTGCTCGCGACCGAGGGCTGAGCGAGAGGGACCGGGCGGATGCCGACCTTCGAGTACACCGCGTTGGACCCGGCCGGCGCCCGGGTCACGGGGGCCCTTGGGGGCGCCAACGAGAGCGCCGTGCTCGCCGAACTGGAGACGCGCCGCCTGACCCCGATCAAGGTGCGTGAGAAGCGGGAGCGTTCCACGCTCCGGCGCAGTGTCCCGGCGCGCGCACTCGCCGCCAGCTACATCCAGCTCGGGGACCTGTTGGTCTCCGGCGTCCCGGTGATGCGCTCGCTCGCCCTCCTGAGCCGGCAGAAAAGCTCGCCCCGCCTCGCCGCCGTCTACCGCTCCATCGGCGAGGCGGTCTCGGACGGCGGGGATCTGGCCGAGGCGATGGCCCAGCACCCGGACATCTTCCCCCGGACCCACGTCGCGATGATCAGCGCCGGGGAGAAGGGGGGCTTCCTCGAGCAGGTCTTCCAGCGCCTGGGGGCGTTCGTGCAGGGGCAGGCGGAGCTGCGCGGCAAGCTCATGGGGGGGCTGATCTATCCCGCCGTGCTCGTCGTCTTCGGGGTCGCCATCCTCAGCGTCATTTTCGGGATCTTCATCCCCAAGTTCGAGCCCCTCTTTTCCCGTCTGGATGAGCTGCCCGCCATCACGAAGTTCGTGCTGGGCGTCTCGAAGCTCATCTCGGGGTACGCCTGGCTCGCGGCTCTGCTGCTGATCGGGCTCGTGATCGCTTTCATCACGGTGCGGCGATCGCCGACGGGCGCCCACCGACTCGCCGAACTCGTCAATCGCCTGCCCTTCGTCGGACCCCTGACGCGCGATATCGCGGCGGCGAGGTTCTGCCGGATGCTGGGCACCATGGAGTCCAACGGCGTGCCGCTCATCCAGGCGATGAACATCGCCCGGGACGCCGCCGGTCACGCCCTGCTCGAGGAAGCCATCGAGAAGGCGATCGAGGCGGTCCGCGCGGGTGAGGCCCTGGCGCCCCCGCTGGGCGCCTCGGGGATGTTCAGTGAGGACACGATCGAGATGATCGCGGTGGGCGAGGCCGCGGGCAATGTGGACCAGGTGCTGCTCAATATCGCCGGGGCGATCGAGCGACGGGTGGACAACACGTTCAGCGTCGGCGTTCGGCTCATCGAGCCCCTGCTGCTGGCGGTGATCGCGGTGGTGATCGCAACTGTGGCCGTCTCGCTCATCCTGCCGATGATGCAGCTGAGTGGCTCGGCCTGAGCCGCCCCCGCTCGTCACGATAAAGGTCCGGGCAAGAACCGAAGAGCGCCCTTGCGGCGGGTCGGGCCAGACGCTAGTGTGGACTAAGACTAGTGCTGGCTAGCCTCTCGATCTCTCGTTCTCAGGGGGACTTCGGGGCGGGCCGGCGCCATCAGCCCCGGATCCGGGGCGCCCATTGGACCCGCCCGGAGCGTCGGGTCCGGACAACTGACCAAGGACGGCCCGCCCGGCGGTTTTCCGGGCGGCGAAGAAAGGAAGCGCGTTGATGAAACTCTCCTCCCGCACCCATCGTCAGCCCCGTGTCGCCCGGGCGTTCAGCCTCATCGAGATCATGATCGTGCTCGCGATCATGCTGGTCTTGGCGGGCATCGTCGGATTCGCCGTCTTCGGACAACGCGACAAGGCGGACATCCAGGCCACGCGCGTGCAACTCGAGTCCTTCGAGAACGCCATGCGGGCCTTCCGACTCGACTACCGGCGTTATCCCACGGAGGAAGAGGGTGTTGCGGTCCTCTGGAGCAAGGAGACGCTCGATCCCGACGCCGACCAGACCGTCTGGTCCGGGTACCTCGAGAGCCCCACGCCCCGTGACCTCTGGGGGAGCGAGTGGGGGTACTCCACCGAGTCCGACGAGTTCGCGATGGACGACGAAGAGGGCGCCGCCGCCGGTCCCACCTTCGACATCTGGTCCTACGGCCCGGACAAGGAAGACGGGACCGAGGACGACATCCACCTGCGCACCAACACGGGTGAGGACGACGAGTTCGGCGGCGATCTGCTCGCCCCCGAGGGACCCTGATCGCGCGGTGAGGGTCGGTTGACCATCCACCATCCGTCGGAGCGGCACAATGCGGAGTCGGGGGTTCACACTCCTGGAAGTTCTCGTGGCCTTGGGCGTGCTGGGCGTGGTGCTCGGCCTCTCGATGCCCGCGATCAGCACGCGGCTTGAGCGTGGCTCTTTCGAGGGCGCCGCCGAGCGGCTCGCGGGGGCGCTGCGCACCGCGCTGGGTGAAGCTCGGGCCTCGGGCCGGGCGGTGGAGGTCCGGGCCAGGACCGACGCTTCGGGTCGGCTGGTCATCGAGTGGGCCCTCGCGGGGCACGCTCCCGAGTCCGGCGCGAACGCTCAAGAAGAGGTTTCCGAGGGCGTGGCCTCGACATCCGCCTCCGGTCCGAACGAGGAAGAGCGGGCGTGGAGGCCCCTGGCCGAGGTGGGCCCCGGCGTGGTGCTCAGCCCGACCGACCCGGCCAGCCTCGAGCAGGTCGCGGACCCGACCCCCCCCGGGGCCTTGTCGTTCCCGGAACTCGCGGACGTTGGAACGCCCGAGTTTGCGCGCACGCTCGCGGTCTTCCTCCCCGGGTCCGAGGCGATTGTCCCCGCTTCGATCTGGCTGGTTCCGGAGACGCAGGACCCGGAGGCCGTCCCCTCCCGATGGGCGACCATCACGATCAGCGCGTGGACCGCTCGGGTCTCGCTCGCGTTCAGCTCGCCCGAGCGAGATCCGTCGGCGCCGGAGGAACTCGAGGAGGAGTCGCCCGCGTTTGGCGACCTGACGCCGCTGGGTGAGGTGGCGCCATGACCAGACGCTCCGCACGCGCGGCCCTGCTGCTCGAGGCGCTGGTCTCTCTGGCGATCCTCGTCACCATGTCCATGGCGATCACCTCCGTGGTGCGCGACTCCAGCGAGCGTCTGATCCGTGCGGCGGATCTGGCGGTCGGCGAGGACATGGCCCGCAGCGCGCTGGCGCAGATCGAGGCGGGGATCGCCTCTCCCGAGAGCCTGGCCGGCCCCGTTCCCGCGTGGGACCCGGCGCAGGCGATGGCGGAGCTGGGGGACGAGGCGGGCCCCCGGTCTTCGGATGAGATCGAGTTGCCGAACCAGACCGGCGAGCCCAGCGGGTGGTCGCTGGAAATCGAGACGCAGCTCTCGCCCTATACAGGGCTGACGCTCGTGAGCGTGCGCGCGCACCGTGACGAGGCGCCGCAGGTGGGCGTCACGCTGCACCAGCTTCTCCGGCTGCGCGACGATGGGCCGGAGGGCGTGGGCGAGGTGGACGAGATCACCGAGCGGGCCGGGGGAGGTCGTCCGTGAGCCGGCGTCCGACCAGATCAGGGGCCTTCACGCTCATCGAGGTGCTGCTCGCGCTGGCGTTGCTGGCCGGGGTGACGGGCGGGGCGCTCGGGCTGCTGGGGAATCTCTCGCTGCGTCAGGAACAGATCCGGGTCCACCATGACCGGGCGATCGACGCCGGTCTGGTGATCGACCGGCTTGAGGGGGCGCTGACGACGAGCTTTGCGGCGGACGCTTCCGGGGAGGCCGGCGTTCGCGGGGATGACCACTCGATCGAGGTCCGATCGCGCGGCGTCGTCGGGCACGCGGGCGTGGTCGCGGGGGACCGGCGGACGCTCGCTCTGCACTGGAACGCGGGGACGAGGGAGTTGGAGGTCAACTTCGACGCCGACGGGGTCGAGGGGGCGGGAGAGATCCTGCCGAGCCCGGTCGAGCGCCTGCGACTGCGCTATTTCCGCGGCGCTCGCTGGCGGTCGTCGTATGACTCGGCGAGGGCGGGCGAGCTGCCCAGCGCCGTGGAGATCGCCATCTGGTTCGCACGCCCGGACGAAGAGCGGGTGGTGGAGCCGGGTGTTCCCGATGACATCGAGGCCTTGCTCGACCAGGCGGAGGCGGAGGCCGCGGGGGATGAGCCCCCCACGCGAGCCCCGGACCGGTTGCGGGTGATGGTGATCCCGGACGCCCCCAGCGTTTCCTGGGAGGTGGGGGGATGACGCACGGCGTGGCGACAACGGGAGGTCGGCGGGGTCTGGTGATCCTCGTGGTCATGGTCGTGGTCACGCTCTCGGCGTTGATCGGCTCCTCCGTGCTCCTGCTCGGGGAGGACGCCAACGCCTCCACGACCTTCGACCGGCGGGCGACGCAGGCGCGTCTGAGCGCCTGGTCGGGTGTGCAGGCCGTGATGGCTCGTCTGCACGATCAGCGCGAAGACCTGTTGCTCGGCGCGACGCCCGACCTGCCCGAATCGTGGACGTTCCCGATCGAGACGGATGGCGCCCCCCCGGCGTTCCGCCTGATCGGTGGTGATGGCGAGGTGTACGCGACAAGCGAGAACGCCAAGCTGGACGTCAACCTCGCGACGGCGGAAATGCTCGCGGCCCTGCCGATGATCGATGAGCGGCTTGCGCAGGCCATCGTCGCGGCGCGACCGTTTGGCAGCATCCCGGAGCTGGGGATGGTCGAGGGGGTCACGCCCGAGCTTCTTTATGGGGGGCAACTGGAGCCGGGCGAGGCGATCGGGGGGGCGGACGCGACAGATCCGGGCGGGGTTCTCGAAGGAAATCTCACGCTCGCGGACGTGCTCACGGTGTTCTCGTTTGATCCGAATATCCAGATCGGCGTGGGGGAGAAGGGCGAGGCCCACGCCGGGAATCGTCGGATCAACCTCGGGCTCGGGTGGTCCGATCAGCTCGAACGGGGCGTGCGGGAGCGTTGGGACGAGTCCGCGGCGGCATTCTTGCAGAGCCTCTTCGAGCAGGGGGCGGAGATCAAGAAGACGAGCGACGTCGTGGCGTTGTATCGACGCTTCGGCCTCTCCCCGTCGGACTGGGCGGAGGGGCTCGATGCGCTCACGGTGATCGAGAGCGAGCACGTGCGCGGGTTGGTGGATCTGAACCATGCATCGGCGGTGGTGCTCAGCGCCGTCCCGGGCATCGATGAAGACGCGGCCCGGGCGATCGTGGACGCGCGTGAGCGGCTCTCGCTCGATCAGCGGACCTCCATCGTCTGGCCCCTCGTGGAAGGGGTGCTCGACGAAGACGCGTTCCAGGAGGCGAGCGACTGGCTGACCACGCGATCGACCCAGTGGCGTGTGCGGGTCGAGGGGGGGACGCTCGAACCGGGGCAGGCGCCGGGCGCGGACCCGCTGGGCGAGGCGGCGCCCCTGCTCGACCGCGTGGTGCTTGAGTGCGTGCTCGATGTGTCGTCACGACGCCCGCGGGTCGCGTACCTGCGCGACGTGACGGGGTTGGACCTGGCGCTGGCGATGCGCCGGGGGACGGAGTTCGAGGAGACGTCCGCGGCGCTGGCGCTTCCGGAAGACCTGGTGGAGCCGGCGCCCGAGGACGCGGACCTGTTCGATCTCTCGATGCCGACGCTCCCAGAGGCGTTGGGCGAGACGCCAGAGCCGTCGCATGACGCCGGCGAGTCGGACCCGGACGCGGCGCGCCCCGGAGGGCGGATCGGGCGGTGGACCACGGGCGAGGAAGGGACACCATGAAGCGCTCGGGCACGACCATTCTGATGGACTTTGACTGCGACCATCTGGGCGCAATCGGCGTGCAGGGGCACGGGTCCAACGCGCGCGTCTCGGGGTGGGACCTCATCCGGCGTCCGAGCGGAGTGGACGGGGGGGACGCGGCGACGCTCGGCTCCTGGCTGCGTGAGCGGCTCGAGCAGGCGGGGCTGGGGACGGGGGGGGTGGTCATCGCCGCCCCCCGATCCGAGGTGGTCCTCAAGCTTCTGAGTGTGCCCGGGGGGCAGGCTCTGGACGAGCACGAGCTGGCCAACGTGGTGCGTCTGCAGATGCAGCGGCAGACCGCGGTTTCCATTGAGGACGCCGTCTTTGACTACTCGCCCTTCGACGTGGCGCCGGGCGCGACGGACCGGCAGGTGCTCGTTGGCGCGATCCCGGGCGCTCGGCTGGCGTGGCGGCGCCAGGTGGTGGAGAACGCGGGGCTGAAACTCGGCGGGCTCCGGTTGCGGGCCTCGGGGATCGCCGAGCTGGTGGGGGCCGCGGCGGAGGCGGGAGACGCCCCGGCGCTTGGCATCGGGATCGGCCCGACGTCGGCGGAGTTCGCGCTCGTGGAGCACGGGCGGTTGGTCTTCGCCCGCACGGCGGACCTGCCCGAGCCGGATGATGATGTTGAGCGGCTGGCCCGGCGGATCGCGGTGGAGGCCAAACGCACGGCGATGAGCTTCCGGGTGGCGCAGCGGACGCCCGATGTCGGAACGATCGTCGTGCTGGGTGACGATGAGTTGGCGCGGCAGACGGCGCGGCTGTGCGCCGCGGACCTGGAGGTGCCCGGGACGACGCTGCTGCCCCCCATCGGCGGGCTGAGCGATCTGGCGCCGGAGGTCGCCCGGGCGATGGCGCCACTGGTCGGCCTGGCGATCCAGGATGAGCGCGAGCGGGTCGGGCTGGACTTCGTGAACCCGAGGCGCGAGCCGGACCGCATGAGCGGGGTGCGGCGCGCGGTCCTGTTGGGAATGCTCGCGGCGATCGTGGCCTTCGGCGCGAGCTTCGTCGCACGATCGTCGGTGCTGGGGTCGCTGGAGGATGATCTGGACAACGCGCGGGCCCGAGCCGCGACGCTGCGGAAGGAATACCTCGACGCGATGGCGACCGACGCTCGCGCCGAGCATCTCTCCGCCTGGATCGAGGCGGGGCCGGAGTGGTCGGCGTACCTCGGCGAGGTGGTGGGGATGCTCCCGTCCCCGGGGGAAGGCCCGCTCGACGCGATCGCGCTGGCGAGTGAGCCGGGCGTCACCTTCACGAAGGGGTCCTCCACGCCCTACCCGGGCGCCTGGAGCACCACCGAGAACGGGCGGATCGGCCTTGACGGGCGGGCGTCGTCGCGCGAGGTGTCCACGGCGCTGCGGGAACGCGTGCTGGCGGACGGGCGCTACGCCCTGACCGTGCGCGGCGCCGACGTCGCGGATCGCTTCAGCATTGAGCTGCGCCGGGAAGGGGGGCGCGATGAATAAGCCGCGACGGGCGTTGATCTGGGGCGTGGGCGGTGCGGGAGGGATTCTCGCGTTCGGGCTCTTCGTGCAGGTCGCGATCCTTGGCCCGGTGAGCGAGAAGCGGGAGCAGATCGCCCGGGCCCGTTCGGTGGCTCGGCAGCTCGGGGAACAGGTCGAGGCGATGTCGGGCGCCCGGGATCGGCTCCGGTCGGTCGGGGCGACGATGCTGGCCGGCGACCGGGATCTGCTCGAGCACCGGCTGCGCGCCGGGCTGAGCGAGCTGGCGACGGAGGCGGGGCTGGCGGAGGTGGTGGTGACCAGCACGCCGCCCCGGGGCGTCGAGAACCCCGCGGCCCGTGTGCGGATGACCGGGGGCTTCGCGCAGCTGCGTCAGCGTCTGCGGGCGCGTCCGGACTTTTATGTGGTCCGGGGGCGGGTGCAGGGGGTCGGGTCGCTTGAGGCCGCGCTGCGTGCGCTGGCGGCGTTGGAGGCCCAGGCCTGGGTGCACCGGGTGGAGGGCGTGACCATGCGTCCGTCGGGTCAGGGACGCGAGCGTGTGGAGTTCAAGGCGGACTACGCGGTGGCGATGGCCCCTGATCTGGCGCCCCAGGAGGCGACGGCGGAGACGCCCGAGCTTGCTCCGATCGATGAGGAGACGGGGGCGGCGATCGCGGCGTTGGGGCAGCGGGGCCTGTTCCGGGTTCCCCCGCGGGCGCCGGAGCCTGCGCCGGTGGTGGTCAAGGCTCCCGAACCGGCGCCGAAGCCCGCGCCCCCGCCCTATCAGGACTGGCGATTGGCCGGTGTCATGGGCGGATCGCGGAGTGAGGCGGTCCTGGTCCACACGGGCAACGGGCGGTCTCGGGTGCTGGGAGCGGGGGATTCGGTGCTGGGGGCGGTCTTTGAGGAGGGGGAGGGTGAGCGGGCGGTCTTCCGGATCGGGGACGCCCGGTATGAGGTCTTTCTGGGTAAGTCGCTCGCGGATCGGCGCGAGCTGAAGTAGGTACACTGCGAGCGACGGGCAGGACGCCCATCGCTCGCCTTGAGCGGACGTGACGGAGCACGACATGCAGCGGCAACTTTCAGCACGCGCCATCGCGGCGTGGAGTCTCGTAGCGACCGCCGGCCTGGCGGTACCCGCCCACGCGGCGCTCCAGCCCGGTCAGGACGCTTCCCCGGACGCCCCCAAGGGCTCGGTCGGGGAGCCGGGGGAGACCCGGGTCCGGTTCAACTTCATCGAGTTGCCCTTCGGCGAGGTGCTCAACTTCTTTGCGCGCGAGTCGGGGCTCCCGGTCATCCGGGAGGCGCCCCTTCCCCCCGGGGGGATGACCTTCATCAGCGCCGCGGACTACTCGCTCGACGAGGCGCTCGAGATCCTCAACCTCAACCTGGCGATGCACAACGTCCGCCTGGAGCGGGACCCGAAGTACCTGACGCTGCGGTCGTTGGAGGACGCGGCGAGGCGCCCGACGCCGGTGCTGAGCCCCGACGAGTTGCAGGGGATCGATCCGAGCGAGTTCCTGACGATCTACCTGCCCCTGAACAACGCGATCGCGTCGCAGGTGAGCGAGCGGATCGCGCCGCTGATCAAGGCGCCCGGGATGGTGCAGGCGATCGATCAGCAGAACATGCTCATCATCGTGGACACGGCGGCGCAGTGTCGGCGGTTGCGCGAGATCGTCAACCAGATCGACGCGGTGCGTCCGGCGGACATTGACCTGCGCGTCTTCCCGGTGCGGGCGACGACGGCCGCCTCGCTGGCCGAGTCGCTGCGTGGGCTCGTGCCCGAACGCGATCAGGTGATGCAGATCGACAAGAACGGCATCCCGAAGATCGTGGAGGACGTCTCGAAGCCGCCGCTGAAGATCAGGGCGGATGAGCGGCTCAACGCGGTGGTCGTGGTCGGGCCGAGTCAACGGATGGGGACGGTCGAGGAGCTGGTCGCGCTGCTCGATTCGGACGGGGCCGGGGACGCGGGCGGGGCGAGGATGTCCACCTTCACGCTCGTGGAGGCGGACGCCCGGAACGCGGCGAAACAGCTCGAGTCCCTCTTCCGCGGGCTCCCCGAGCACCGGCGACCCACGATCCAGGCGTTGCCCGAGGTCGGGAAGATCGTCGTCGTGGCGTCGGCGGACCTGCTGGCGCAGTCCAAGGCCCTTCTTGAGGAACTCGATCCGGGGATGGGTCGAGGAGACCAGACGGCAACGGAACGGGCGGCCCGGGTGGTGCCCCTTGAGCACGTCTCGCCCCCGCAGGCCGAGCAGATCGTGCGTCGGCTGCTCTCGCCCCGCCAGACCCAGGTGCTGCGCTTTGCGGCGTTGCCGGGTGGTGGGGGGCTGGTGGTCTCGGGGCCGAGCGCGGACGTGGAGCACTTCGCGCAGCTGGTCGAGGGGATCGATGTGCGCCCGGATCAGCGACACGAGGCGCGGGTGGTGCGCATCGCGGAGGGGGATCCGGCGCAGATCCTGGAGATGGCCCGAGGGGTTGAGCGGATGACCGGGGATGAGACGCGCGACCCGGTGCGTGCGATCCTGGACGAGTCGTCACGCTCGGTCACGCTTGTGGGATCACGCGAAGGGGTGACCCGGTTCGAGCAGCGTCTGCGCTCGGCGCAGACGCAGGTGAGCGTCGAGCTGGAGACGCGGACCTACCGGCTCGAGCGGGCCAAGCCGTCGGAGCTGGGTGGGCAGCTGACCCGCCTGGCCAAGCCGCTGCTGACGCCGACGGACGGCTCGGCGTACCGGGCGCCGAGCTTCGAGGCGTTGGACGAGCTGGGGACGCTGGTGGTGCGGGCGTTGCCGGGGCAGTTCTCGACGATCGAGGGACTGATCGAGCAGCTCGAGGGTGAGCGGGGGACGGATCGTCGTCTGCAGATCATCGACCTGCAGGGGGCGGACCCGGAGCGCACGCTGGCGCGCGCGCTGGAGCTGTACGAGGAGCAGACGGCGGACCTGCCGGCGAGCGAGGCGGGGCCGATCGAGGCGGAGATCGACAAGGTCGCGGGGAAGCTGCTCGTGCGCGGGGGCGCCCAGGGGATGAAGCGGTTTACGGAGTTGCTGCGCCAGGTGCAGCAGCTGACCCCGCCCGCGCGGACGACCCGGATCATCGACATCCAGCAGGTGGACGCGGCGGGGCTGATCGAGCCCTTGCAGGAGTTTCTGGCCTCGGGCGATCCGGTGGACCCGGGGCGCGAGGCGCCGGCGCCGACGCTGCGGGTGATCGAGCGGACGAACTCGATCATGGTGACCGCGGAGGACGTCCAGCACCGCGTGATCGCGGACTACGTGCGTCGGCTGGACCAGATCGAGCCGAGCGACCTGCCCCCGCTGCGGCTTCTGCAGCTGCGGACGGCGGACGCGATCGGGATCGCGTCGATGCTGCAGCAGCAGTACAACAAGCGTCCCGCGGCGGATCGGCTGGCGCGTCCCGTGGAGGTCCGGGCCGACGGCCAGACGAACACGCTGATCGTCGCGGCGCACGAGGAACTGCTCGAGGACATCCGGTCGTTCGTGGACGAGTTGAACACGGACTCGGACGAGCCGGAGCGGATCACGTTCCTGTTCCCGCTGAAGGTGGCGCGGGCGGTGGACGTGGCGCAGGCGATGGACAAGCTCTACCCCCTGCCCCCGATGCCGCGGGACCGGTACAACCGCCCGATGCCCTGGCTGCAGGAGCAGAAGGAGGTGACGGTCAGCGCCGACGCGTCGAGCAACAGCCTGATCATCGACGCGCCCGCGGACCGTCGGGATTCGCTGGAAGAGCTGGCGGAGAAGCTCGACCGGGTCGAGGTGCCGCCGGTGGCGGAGCTGCGGACGTACCGCGTCGTGGAGGCGGACCTGAACGCGGTGGCGCGGATGCTCCAGGGGCTGGCCCGGCAGGGGACGCTCTCCGGGCCGGCGCAGGCGGGCAAGGCGAAGGTGCAGGTCGTCATCGAGACCGAGCCGGCGAGTTCGACGCTGATCGTCGCCGGTGACGAGGTGACCTTCGCGAAGGTCGAGCAGGTGCTCGCGTCGCTGGAGGCGGCGCCGATCGAGCGCGGCTTGCGGATCGTGCCCATCTCGAACGCGCAGGCGTCGGTGATCCGGGACCGGGCGGAGGCGATCTACGCCTCGCAGGTCGCGAACATCCCGGGCGCCGGGTCGGTGGATGTCTCGGTCAACGAGGAAACGAACACGCTCGAAGTCGTCGCGGACGAGAACGCGATGGACCGGTTCATGGGGATCCTGGACGAGCTGCAGGAGCAGATCGGGGCCGCCCGCGAGGTGCGTCTGATCGAGTTGCAGCTGGCGCCGGTGGGCGAGGTGATCGGGTTCCTGGAAGAGCTGGTGGACGCGAGTGACTCGCTGCGGGTTGGCGGTGGGCCGCGCCCGGTCTTCGAGCCGATCGAGACGACGAACTCGATCATGGTCGCGGCCCAGCCGGACCAGTTCGCGATCATCGAGCAGTTGGTGCGTTCGCTCGACGCGCAGCAGGCGAGCGAACGCCCGCCGCTGCGGATTCTGCGGCTGCGTTCGACCGAGGCGGTGAACCTGGCGCAGGTGCTCAACCGTTCGTACGCGCAGCGTCCGGTGGACGAGCGGACGCTCAAGCCGGTGAACATCCAGGCGGACCCGGCGACGAACACGCTGATCGTCTCGGCGCACCCGGAGGTGCTGCCGGAGATCGAATCGATCATTTCGGAGCTGAACGACGCGCAGTCGTTTGATTCGGCGGCGCGCCAGATCCGGATTTTCCCATTGCGGGTGGCGCGGGCGGAAGAGCTGGCCCGGACGATCGACGAGATGTACCCCGAGCCGCCGATGCCCCGGGACTCACGCGGGCGTCCGAGGCCGGACCTGCAGCAGCCCAAGGAGATCTTTGTCCGGGCGGACCGGGCGACGAACTCGCTGATCGTGGACGCGCCGACGGAGCGGTTGGCCGGGTTCGAGCAGATCGTCGAACAACTGGACAAGGCGAGCCTGAGCGCGGACGTCGAGCTGCGCACGTACCGCGTGGCGCGTGCGGATCTGGCGGCCGTGGAGCGGACGATCCGGGACCTGGCGGCGCGGGGGGCGTTGGCGGCGACGGGGCAGGCGCCGGTGACCGTGAGCACCGAGCCGGCGAGCCGGACCCTGATCGTGTCCGGCCCGAGCGATGTCTTTGAACGCATCGAGTCGGTGCTCGCGGAGGTGGACGGGGGGGCGAACCGCCCGACGACGGGGCTGAAGATGTACGCCCTGGAGCACGCGCGGGCGGAGCGGCTGGCGCCCCTGCTCGAGGGCCTGCTGGCGACACGCCTGCGCGAGCAGCAGCTCGCGGGAGATCAGGCGATCATCGGCGAGCCCGAGACGCTGCTCGACGTGGCCTCGGACGGGGCGAGCAACACGCTGATCATCTCGGCGCCGGAGTCGATCCTGGACATCGCCGAGCAGTTGATCAACGCCCTGGACACGGAGGCGGCCAGCGTTGGGCGGGCGGTGATCCGCGTCACGCCCCTGACGTACGCCGAGGCGGGGAGCGTGGCGCAGACGATCAACTCGGCGATGCCGACCATCGAGCTGCCCTCGGGCGGTCCGGTGAGTGTGATCGCGGCGGCGGGGTCGAACGCGTTGCTGCTCTCGGGCGCCGAGGCGGACCTGAAGAAGATCGAGGGGCTCATCGAGTCGCTCGATGTGCAGCCCTTCGACCCGGAGAAGCCGGCAGTCGAGACGTTCGGGCTGGAGCACGCCGAGGCTCGGGCGATCGCGTCCACGGTGGAGCGGCTGCTGGTGGATCAGCAGCTGACGGATCCGCGGGTGCTGGCGATGCAGCTCCGGTACAACCGGGGTCGCCTGCCGCAGACGCCCAAGATCCGGGTGGAGGCCGAATCCCGGACGAACAGCCTGATCGTGTCCGGACCGGCGAGCACGATCGAGCTGGCGCGGGCGCTGATTGAGCGGCTGGACACGGCCGGGGAGGACCCGGAGCGCTCGGTGGTGACCTTCACCCCCGCGAAAGGGGACCCGGCGAAGCTCGCCCAGACGGTCGGGCAGATCGTCCGCTCGACGATGGCCCAGGGGCGGCGCCCGCTGGAGCTGACGGCGGAGCCGACGACCGGAAGCGTGATCGTCATCGGATCGGACGAGCAGGTGGCGCGGGCCGTCGCGCTGCTGCAGGAACACGATGATCGCACGGTCGCGATGCCGCTGGTCGAAGTCCGGTCGTTCGATCTGGTGCACGCGGACGCGAGCGCGGTCGCTCGGACGGTGCAGTCGATGCTCAGCGATCGGACGCGCTGGCCGCAGGCGCTCACGCGGGCGGAGCGTGCGGGGCTGTCGCTGCCCCGTCCGACGCTGGAGGCGGACCGTTCGATGTCGCGGGTGGTGGTCAGCGCCCCCTCGGCGTTGATGCCGATGGCCGCGGAACTGATCTCGACGCTGGACCAGCCGTCGGCGTCCGGGGGCGTGGAGATTCGGGTCTTCACGCTGACCGAGGGGGATGCGCCATCGGTGGCCAAGGCGCTCGGGCAGGCGCTCGCGCTGGGCGTCCGCCCGTCGGAGCCCAAACCGAGCGTGAGCGCCGAGGCGCGGAGCAACTCGGTGGTCGTGGCGGGCTCGCGTGAGCGGGTGGATCAGGCGGCGGAGCTGATCGCGTCGATGGACGCGGTGGCGGTCGAGCCGAGCGAGCTGGGGGTCCGGACGGTCTTCCTGCAGCACGCGAGGGCCGAGGCGCTGGCGCCGATTGTGGAGGGTGTGCTGCAGCAGGAGTCGGTGCTGACGATGGCGCCGGACTGGGGGCGCTGGCAGCTGGCGAACAACATGATCAACCGGGGGCAGAGCCCGGACCTCGGGGGGGTGAAGGTTGCGGCGGAGCGTCGGCTCAACGCGTTGGTGGTCAGCGCCCCGCTCCCGATGTTGGAGCTGGCCGAAGAGGTCATCACGGGCCTGGACGTGGATCCGGGCGATGGCCCGGGCGGGGGGCGTGTGGTCCGGGTGGTGCCCCTGATCAATGCCGACGCGCGGGAGCTGGCGACGAACATCGAAGCGGTCTTCAGCGAGGACGAGTCGGGCGCCGCGGCCCCAACGGTGCGCGTGGACAGCGCGAGCAACTCGCTGATCGTGCGGGCCACGAATGACCAGCTCGAGACGATCGAGGCGCTGGCCCAGCGGCTGGACTCGGCGACCCTCTCGACACGCTCACAGATGCGGATGGTGCCGCTGGACCGATCGCGGGCGAGCGCCGCGGAGATGGCCCAGACGCTCAAGCGTCTGCTGGAGCAGCGTGGGGGCGTTCTGGTCGAGGTGATCTCGGCGGAGGAGTTGCTGGAGCCGAGCGACGAGGGGCCGGGGGCGATGGCGCCGACGGAGAAGACGCCGCCGATCGCGGGGGCGTGGGCGCGGGTCTTTCTGCACGGGATGGGGCTGCTGACGCTGCAGCCGGTGGCGGAGGCGGAAGATCGGGGCGCCCGGGTCACGATCGCGGTGGACCCGGTGAGCAACACGCTGATGGTGATCGGCTCGGCGCGGATGACCGAGCGGATCGCCACGCTGGCGCAGGAACTGGCCCGGCAGATGCCGACCGAGGCGACGGGCGTGCGGATCGTGGAACTGCCCGAGGGAGCGGACCCGGCGCGCCTGGCGCAGATCGTGACGCAGACCGTTCGCCAGGTCGGACGGACGAGCGCGAACAATCCGGGCGGGTTCACGGGTCGGGTCGCGGTGAGTCCGGACGTTGAGGGTCAGGCCCTGATCGTCTGGGCGAATGACACGGATTTTTCGAGCGTCCGCGAGCTGGTCTCCGGGCTTTCCCGCCTGGACCGCTCGGATGAGCTTTCGGTCAAGGTGTATCCGCTGGCGAACGTCTCGGCACGCTCCGCGATGGCGTCGGTGCGCGACATGGTCGGGCCCACGCCGCAGGGGCGTCAGGCGCGTCGCGTGCGAACGCTGGACCTGAGCGTGACCGACGAAGACGGGGAGGTGGTGCGTCGGACGATCGACCCGTCGCGCGTTGGCGTGACGACGGACCCGAGCCAGACGGCGTTGATCGTGACGGCGCCGAGCGAGGCCATGACGCTGATCGATCGGTTTGTTGAGCTGATCGACCAGAGCCCCGCGGGGGAACGCCTCGCGATCCGGCAGTACCGGCTGGAGCACGCCCAGGCGGCGGCGCTCTCGCGGACCATGCAGGCGCTCTTCGACGCCCAGCGTCAGGGACCGGGCGCCAACGAGCGAACCCGGGCCCGGTTCGTCGCCGACGCGCGGACCAACTCGCTGCTGGTCACCGCGTCGAGCGAGCAGCACGAGGAGGTCACCCGCCTGCTCTCGGCGGCGGACGTCTCGATGGAAGACGACAGCCTCGAGCTGGCGATCATCCCCCTTCAGCTCGCTCGCCCCTCGGCGGTCCGCCGGATCGTGGAGCAGGTGATCATCGGGCGCGACCCGGCGGTCCGCGAGCGGGTGCTGATCTCCGCGGAGGACAACTCGGGCGTCTTCGTGGTTCGGGCGCCGGAGGCCGAACTCGCGGAGATCCGGGAGATCGTGGCGCAGGTCGATACGGCGGAGGCCGCGGCGTACCCGGTGCGTTCGATCAAGCTCGAGCGAGCGGACGCGTTGACCGTGGCCCGTTCGCTGCAGGACTTCTTTCGCAACCGGGCGCGGGTCGGGCAGGCTCGCGGGAACCGGGGGGGCGGGGGTGACGCGGCGATCGTGGGCGATCGGCAGTCGGGCACGCTCGTGATCGCGGCGAACGACGAGGACTACGAGCAGATCGCGGAGCTGGCGGCGCAGTTCGACGCGCCCGCGGTGAGCAAGCAGGTCCAGTACAAGATCATCCAGCTCGAGCATGCGCGGGCCGCGGACATCCGGGACACGGTGCAGAGCATCGCGTGGGAGTTGCAGTGGGAGCGGACGTCGGTGGCGCGGGGCGGGCGTGACACCGGGGGTGAGGACCGCGTGCTGGTCCAGGTCAACGACCGCTCGAACACGGTACTGGTGTTCGGGCAGGGCGAAACGCTCGACGTGCTGACGAACATCATCGCGGAGCTGGACCGGGCGCCCTCGGAGAGCGAGAAGCGGGTCGTCAAGGCGATGACCGCGGAAGGCGCCGACCTGGACGCGTTGGCGCGGCTGGTGGAAGAGGTCACCGCCTCACCCGGCTGGATGTGGTGGATGGGCCCGGACCCGGAGCAGGTCACCGTGGAGGTCGATCGGGAGCGCCGGCTCCTGGTGCTCGTGGGCGTGCAGGCCCGGGTGGATGAGGCGGCGGCGTACATCGAGGAGATCGCCGCGGCGGGCGGGGACGACGGGCGGTCGATCGTGCCGATCCGTCTGGAGCACGCCCGGGCGGACCGGGCGGCCGCTTCGCTGCAGCGTTTCTTCCGCGACCGGGCTCGGGCGGAGGGGCTGCGTCAGGACAGCGTGGCGATCATCGGATCGCGCGAGGGGAACGTGCTGATCGTCAGCGCGGATGAGGAAGACCTTGAGATCGTTCGTGGCTTGCTCGAGCAGATCGACATGCCCGATCTGGCCGAGGATCGGGAGGTGCGCGTCTTTGCGCTCAGCAACGCCGACCCGGGCGAGACAGCCCGCACGATCAATCAGATGATCCCCCGCACGGGGAGCGACGCGGACCGTGTGATCATTTCCTCGCAGGCGTCGATGCGATCGCTGATCGTCTCGGCGCCCTCCGAGCGGATGGAAGAGATCGAGACGCTGATCGGGCGTCTGGACGCCTTGCCCAGCGGCGAGCAGGGACTGATCGAGACGGTGGCGCTCGACTCGGCGCGTGCGGACGCGGTCGCGCGGGAGCTGGCGCAGGCGCTGCCGGACAGCGTGCGCGTCGAGATCACGCCGGTGGCGCGGACGAACTCGATCATGCTGACCGGCTCGCGGGACGCGATCGATCTGGCGCGGAAGCAGATCGCCGTGCTCGACGTCGAGTCTCCCCGGGCGCCGGTGGAGTTCCGACGATTCGAGATCCGGCACACGACCGCGACGGACGTGGCGTACTCGCTCTCGGCCCTGCTGCGCAACCGTCCGCGGGGCGAGGGGGAGCCCTCGCCCGTGGTGGACGCGAGCTTCAACGATGACGTGCTGAGCGTGACGGCCGGGGCGGATGAGATGCGGTTCATCGAGACGCTCGTGGAGCAGCTCGATGTTCCCCAGCAGATCGCGCGGACAACGGAGTTCATCAAGCTTGAGTTCGCGGGCGCCGCGCAGGCGGCCGACGCGCTCAAGGTCTTCTACGGCCCGTTCGCCCCCGAGGCGCGGACCCCGGCGGAACGGAACGTGACGATCGTGGCGGACCCGGCCTCGAACTCGCTGGTGGTCAGCGCCGACGAGAGTGTCTGGGCGGGGCTGCGCGGCCTGCTTGAGAAGCTCGACACGCCCGAGTACGACACGACGCAGCAGCTCGTGGTGATCCCGCTGACCCACGCGAGCGCAACCAGCGTCGCCCGGGCGCTCAACGAGGGGCTGCGGGCGCCCCTGGAGAATCAGCTCGAGCGTGAGCGTGTCCGTCTTGAGGCGGAGCGGCGCGGGCAGAACGGGCGTGAGAACACCTTTGCCCCGGCGGTGCTGATCGACGCGGAGGGCGTGCCGACGGTCTCCGCGGAACGCGAGACGAACTCCCTGATCGTCTTCGCGGGAAGGAAGGATCTGGAGCGGATCCGGGGGATCGTCGAGCAGCTCGATGTCCCGGACATTCTCAAACTCCCCGAGGCGCGGCTGATCGCGCTGCGCTCCGGACGGGCGAGCGTGCTGGCCGAGGCGGTGCGTCGGGTCTTCCTCGCGCAGGATGATCCGGACAACCCCCGCCGGGTGATGGTTTACGGGGATGACGCCGCGAACGTGATCATCGTCCGCGCCGAGGACGAGGAGTTCGTGCAGATCGCGCGGCTGGCGGAGCAGTTGCAGGATCAGGCGGCGACGGCGGAATCGGCGCCGCGCGTGGTGGAGCTGCGCCACGTCCCGGCGGCGCGGGTCCAGCAGACCATTCTCCGCACCTTCGCGCCCATCGCCCAGCAGCGGGGTGAGACGTTCGCCGTGGAGACCGATCGCGGATCGAACAGCCTGGTCATCGCCGCGAGCGAAACGCTGCATGAGCAGATCATGCGGGTGGTGGAAGAGCTGGACGAGGCCGCGGCGCCCGACGAGGGCGCCGATGGGGGGATCGGGCAGAACGTCTCGATCGTGGAGGTGGAGAACAACGACCCGCAGGCGATCGTCGCCTCGCTTGTCGCGCTCGGGGTGACGCAGAACCAGCCGGCGGATCGCCCGGGTCTGGTCGCCGAGCCGGTGCGACTGGTGGCGTTGACCACGCGCCGCGCGATCAGCGTCCTGGCGAACCCGGCGGACGGGCGGGTCATCGAGCGCCTGATCCGGGAGTTGGACGCAGAGCCCGTACGCCCGGACGAGCAGATGAAGATCGTCAAGCTGCACGTCGCGGAGGCGACGGCCCTGGCGGAATTGCTCGATCGCATGTTCACGATGGACGAATCCGGCGAGCGTTCCGGGGGCGCCCGCGGCCTCATGGAGCAGGTCCGGCGCCTCGACCTGCTCCGCAACGGGTTCGATGACGGCGAACTCCGGCTCGATCTGACCCGCCCGATCCGGCTCATCCCCGATGCGCAGACCAACTCGATCATCGTGGCCTCTTCCGCGGCCAACGCCCGGGGGGTCGCGGAACTGATCAAAACCCTCGACACCCTCCCGGTGGGGGAGGCGGTGACCATCCGCGTCTTCCCCCTCGAGAACGCCTCGGCCACGCGTCTGCGGACGATCATCGAGGATCTCTTCCGGCGGGGCGAGGAGGTGCGGCGGATCCCGGGAACACAGCGTCAGGGGTTGCCGACGACGACGGTGGGGCGGGCGCTCGCCGGATCGATCGCGGTGACCGTGGACGAACGCACCAACGCGTTGGTCATCGCGGGGCGTGAGGAGGCGGTGGCGTTGGTCGAGGTGCTGCTCAAGGACCTGGACGACGATGACGCGGACCGGGGATGGATCGAGACGGAGCTGGCCGTGCTTGAGCATGCCGACGCCGTGTCGCTGGCGGAGAAGCTGCGCCGGGTGCTCGTTCAGGGGCTCGGGGACACGCCCGACGAGATCGGGCTGAGGACGCAGGTCGGGCGCCTGCGAGTGGCCCTGCGCGACGGCGAGGAGGCGGTGGTCAGCGACCGGTACGCCCTGATGTCCGGCCTGGTCATCGAGCCGGAGGAGGACCTCAACGCGTTGATCCTGGTGGGCACACGCTCGAACATCGAGGCGGTGCGGGAACTCGTGGAAATCCTGGACGTTGAGCAGGCGGCCGCCTCGAACACGGTCCGGGTGATCCCGCTCGTTCACGCCTCGGCGGACCGGGCGGCGGGAATCATCGAGGACGTCTTCTCGCGTCGGACCGAGCTTCGCAGCTCCCGCCCCGAGGACCGCGTGATCGTGACGGTGGACGAACGCACCAACGCGTTGATCGTCTCCACGAGCCCGCGCAGCTTCTCGCTGCTTGAGGGGCTGATCAGGACGATCGACACGGAGGAGGCGCGGTTTGCCGTCGGGCTGCACGTGATCGCGGCGCCGAACGCGGACGTGAACCGCCTGGCGCCGAAGATCCAGCGGCTGATGCAGGAGCGGATCAACGCCAGCCGGGTGCGCGGGGGGCGTCAGTCGGCGCAGGACGTCTTCCAGATCGAGGCCGAGCCGGCGACCAGCTCGCTGATCGTCGCGTGCTCGGAGGAGAACCTGGAGCTGGTCTACGAGCTGATCGGGGCGCTCACCACCGGCGAGGCGGAGGTCTCGGGCGCCGACCGGACGGCGTTGGTTCAGATCGAGTCGCCCGGGCAGGCGGGTGCGATCGCCGAGGCGGTCCGTGACCTGTACGTGGATCGGGAGAACGAGCGGCGCGGTGAGCGGAGTGTCTCGGTCACCTCCAACGATCGGCTCAACGCGCTGATCGTCAGCGGCACGGACCGGGACATCGAGGCGATCCGCGAGCTGGTGGATCAGCTCGACGGGGCGCCGGTGGAACTGGTGCAGGAGGTCAAGCGCGTCCGGCTGGAGTCCGCGGGCGCCCGGGAGATGGTGGATCTGATCGAGAGCGTGCTCGCGGGACGTTCGATCGGGGGCGCCCGGAGCGGGCTGAGCGCCACGCGCGTGCGGGTGTTCGGGGAGCAGCTGGCGGACATCGCCGCCGAGGCGACGATGGACGGGGCGCTGCGGGACCACGTCACGCTGACACCGGACCCGCGGACGAACTCGGTGCTCATCAAGGCGCCCCCGGAGCTGATGGAACTCATCACAACCCTGATCGATGACATCGACGGAGAGACGCGCGGCGACCGGGTGATCGAGCAGTTCCGGCTGATCAACGCCGACGCGGACCAGATGCAGACGCTGCTCGTTCAGCTCTTCAACCTGCGTCAGGACGGGGACCGGTACGTGCTCGCGCCGACGGGCAGCGATCAGATGGACGAGTTCCAGTCCGGCACGTTCACGCCCATCGCCGACGGGCGCCAGGAACTCTCGATCACGGTCGATCGACGGACGAACACCCTGCTCGTCTCCGGCACGAAGGAATACATCGAGGAGGTCCGCAAGGTCGTGATCGAACTCGATGAGATCGAGGCGACCGAGCGCGAACGGCTGGTCTACCACCTGCGCAACGCGAAGGCCAAGGACATCGAGGCGACGCTCCAGTCGTACTTCAGCGGGGAGCGGGACCTGCGCCGTTCCACGCTCGGGCCGCAGCTCACCGGCTCGCTTGCGCGTGAGCTGGAGCAGGAGGTCACGGTGGTGGGGGATGAGAAGAGCAACAAGCTCGTCATCTCGGCCTCCCCGCGGTACATGGACACGGTGGCCCAGATCGTTGAGGAGCTGGACTCGGCCCCCCCGCAGGTGATGATCCAGGTCCTGCTCGCGGAGGTGACGATCGACGACGCCCGGGAGTTCGGGATCGACGTCTCGATCGGGGGCGTGCTCAGCGAGGGCGAGGGCGTCGCGGACATCGTGAACCGGTCGAAGATCGGGGGCGACGGGTTCGCGTTCCAGAAGCTCGCGGCGGGAGCGGGCGTCGCCACCGCGCTCGGCGTGCCGAACTTCGCGATCGCGAGCACGGACTTCGGGTTGCTCATCCGCGCCCTGCAGGAGCAGGGCAAGCTGGAGGTGCTCAGCCGCCCGCAGGTGCAGGTCAACGACAACGAGCAGGCCTTCATCCAGGTCGGTGAGAACATCGGCGTGACCGACGGGATCGAACGGCGAGACACGGGCGGCTCGACCGCGATCGTTCGGCGCGAGGACGTGGGCATCATCCTCGAGGTCACGCCCAGCATCAGTGCCGATGGGTTCGTCCGCATGGACATCACCCCGGAGATCTCGACCCTGAGCGACCGGACCACGGAGATCGACGAGAACTTCGCGGCGCCGATCATCACCCAGCGCCGCGTGCAGACCACCGTAACGGTCAAGGACGGGCAGACGGTCGTCATCGGTGGGCTGATGCAGACGACCGATCAGCTTCGGAAGACCAAGGTGCCCGTGCTCGGGGATATCCCGCTCGTCGGTGAGTTGTTCAAGTCGGAGAAGCAGTCGAGCGTTAAGACGGAACTGCTGGTGATCCTGACCCCCTACGTGATCCCCGGGGACGCGGGCGGGCGCGCCCGCCAGGACCGCCTGACGGAGCATTCGCTCAATCTGCTTGAGGACTCGTCGAAGGTCCGCGAGGTGCTCGAGCACGAGCACCATCCCGACCTGGGTGTGCCCCCGGGCGGCGAACTGGACGCGGCGATCAAACGCATCGACGGCTGGCGCACCCCGGTCCTCAGGCCGGGCAATGATGACGACGTGTCCATCGGGAAGGGAGCCAAGCGTTGAGGCGAACTTTGGTGTTGTCCGTTCTGGCCGGGGGGGCGTTGTGCATGGGGTGCGCCTCCGGCTCTGGCGTGGAGGATCGGCCCACCCATTCCCGCCCTGTGATGAAGAGCGCCAAGCACAAGCCGAGGCAACTCTGGCTCGCCGTCGCCAGCCCGACGGACGCGAACGCGAACGGGTACGCCGACACGTTCCAGGTCATCATCTACCTTTTCCCGGACCGTGAGGTCTCCGCGATCCCGGTCTGGGCGGAGGGGTCCTTCGAGTTCGTCCTCAGCACGCCGGAGGGGGAGGCGATCGATCGCTGGTCGTTCACCCCGGAGGCGGCCGAGCGGGCCAGGCAGCGTCTGGCGCCCGGACCCGGGTTCTCGTTCTTCCTGCGTCTGGCGGGGGATCAGGACGTCCGCGACCCGGTGGTGGCGAATCTGAGCGTGACCTTTATCCACGCCGAGAGTGGCGAGCGACTGGTCGCGGACAGCGCCGCAAGTGTCCGTCTGGGCGGACGTTAGGGATTCTTGACGCGTTCTTCACACTTGGCGGGCTGACAGCCCGGGTCGGGTGACAGAGACTCCGCGCGAGTCAGAACCCCGAGTCACACGAGTGAAGGAGCAAGGGGATGATCAGACCAATCTGTGCCGCGGCGGTGTGCGGCTTGATGGCGCTGGGTATGGGCGAGCCGACCTCGTCGATGCTCGATGAGCGTCTGCCCAGCTACGAAGCCCAGCAGAGCGTTGCGGGCAACCTCCGGACCGTTGGGTCCGACACGATGGGGAATGTCGTGGGCCTGTGGGCCGAGGGGTTCAAGCGGGCTCACCCGGGCGCCCGGATCCAGATCGAGGCGAAGGGCTCGTCCACCGGCCCACCCGCGCTGATGGAGGGCCAGGCGCAGTTCGCCCCCATGAGCCGCGCGATGGACCCGAAGGAGGTTGACGAGTTCGTCGAGAAGTTCGGGTACGAGCCCACGGAGCTGCGCGCGGCGATCGACTGCGTCGCCGTCTTCGTCCACAAGGACTGCCCGATCGATGAGGTCACCGTCGAGCAGCTGCGCGACGCCTTCTCGGTGAGCGGCCCGGACATGACCTGGGGCGACCTGGGCGCGACGGGCGCGTGGGCCGATCGTCCCGTCAGCCTGTACGGGCGCAACAGCGCCTCGGGCACCTACAAGTTCTTCAAGAAGGCCGCCTGCGGCAAGACGGACTTCAAGAAGACCGTCAAGGAGCAGCCCGGCTCCGCGGGCGTCGTCAGCGCCGTCGCGTCCGATCCCGCGGGGATGGGCTATTCGGGCATCGGCTTCAAGACCCCGGACGTCAAGGTGCTCCGTGTCGCCTTCGACGCGGACTCGCCCGCGGCCGAACCCGGCCTGGAGGGCGCCCTCAGCGGGGAGTACCCCCTGGCCCGCTTCCTCTACGTGTACATGAACTACGACCGGCGTCGCCCCCTCGACCCCCTGCGGGCCGAGTTTGCCCGCTTTGTCTTCAGCCGCCAGGGTCAGGAGGCGGTCATCAAGGACGGCTCCTTCCCGTTGACGGCGGAGATCGCCAACGAGGAGCTTGAGAAGCTTGGGTTGAGCCCCGCCGGGTGAGTCACAAGTCCGTCCAGCCTCACGAACACCACGGGCTCGGGTCGAAGGCCCCGGGCTCGTCTTCCCTGCGCCGCACCAACGCGCGCGTCCGATTCTGGGATCGGGTCGCGGGCGTGACGATCACCAGCGGCGGACTCGCCGTGCTCGCGGCGATGCTCGGCATCTGCGTCTTTCTCATCGCCAGCGCCGCGCCGTTGTTCCAGGGCGGCGGCGCCTCAGCCCCGAACAACACCCCCCTTGAAGTCCAGGGCGTGGCGCCCGCGATGACCCGCGTGGGGGTCCGCCCCTCGACGGCGTTGATCCTGGAGCGGGACGGCTCGCTGCTGGAGGTGGCGGCCGACTCCGGACGCGTGCTCGCCAGCGCGGACCTGACGCTGGAGGGCGTGGCCCCGGCGTGGGCCTCGTACGACCCCCAGGCCCACGAGTACACGCTTGTGTACGCCGACGGCTCGGTCCGAAGCGTGGAGGTCGAACAGCCGGACCTGCTGCTCGATCCGTCGCTCGCCAGCGAGCGGTGGGCGTCGCTCGAGGTGGGCGAATCGGCGCCCTTGGACGATGCGCAGCGCGAAGAGGTCACCCGGAGCCTCCGGCTGCGCACGCCGCTGACCGATCGCGCAAGGGTGGTGCGGACGAGCGAGGAGACCTGGCAGGCCCAGGACCTCGCCGTCGAGATGAGTGACCCGGCGTCCATCCCCGGCGTGGAGGGCAGCCCCGCGATCATCCACGCCGCCCGTGCGTCGTCGAGGATGCGCCGGATGGTCTGCCTGACGCAGAGCGGGCGTCTGTATGTCGTTGAGGCTCGGCGGGTCGTGCGATTGGGTGGGGGGGGCTCTCAGGAACGCCTGCGGGCGGCGGAGATCGCCACCGACCTGAATCCCGGCGACGTCGCCGGGGTCTTCATCACCAGCGACGGCGAGGACGTCTTCGTCATCTTCACCGACGGGCGCCTCGATCGATACAACGGCTCCGCCGGCGTCTCGGGGGAGATCCCGCGGGTGGAGTCGATGCGGGTGACGGACGGCGCCGACCGCGTGACCTCCGTGCAGATGGCCCTGGGCGGCCTGAGCCTGATCGTCGGTGACAGCGCCGGGCACGCCTCGTCGTGGACGGTCGTGGATGATCGCGAGGGGGGCGGGCAGGACCGCCGGCGACTCGAACGCACCACGTATCTGCGCCTCGGACGCGAACCGATCACCTCGATCGGCGTCGGCGAACGCGACCGGACGGTCGCGTTCGGCCTGGGCGACGGGCGGGTTGAGCTGCGCAACATGACCAGCGGCAAGCGGGTGGCGGGACTCCCCGCGACGGGCGCCACCTCGATGAGCGTCGCGGTCGCGCCCGCGATGGACCGGGTGGTCTCGGTCGGCGATGACGGAACACTCCGCACGGCAGAGATTGAGCCGGGCCACCCCCAGGCGAGCTGGCGGTCACTCTTCGGGCGGGTGCTCTACGAGGGGTACAACCGACCGGAGTTCGTGTATCAGTCCACGGGGGCGCAGGGGGTCGAGTCGAAGCTCAGCCTCACGCCCCTGATCTGGGGCACGCTGAAGGCGACGATCGTGGCGATGCTCATTGCCGCGCCCATCGCCGTGCTCGGCGCGGTCTTCTCAAGCGAGTTCATGCACCCGCGGGTTCGGCGGACCATCAAGCCCACGGTCGAGATGATGGCGAGCCTGCCCTCGGTCGTGCTCGGGTTCGTGGCCGCGGTCCTCGTGGCGCCTTATGTCCGGGACTGGCTCCCGGGCATCCTCGTCGCGTTCGCGGTGGTCCCGCTCACGGTCATGGGCATGGCGCACGCGTTCCGGCTGGCGCCGATCGAGTGGAGCCGTCGGCTCACGAGCGCCCGGCTGCTCATCGCGGTGGGGGTGGTGCTCGCCTTGAGCGTCACGCTCTCGGCGCTCTGCGGGCCGCTGATCGAGCGGGCGCTCTTCGCCCCGAACCGGGTGGACGTGGCGCTGGCGAGCGGGGCGTACGAGCCGACGACCGAGGCGCCCGCCTGGCTTGCGGGGCGGACCGAGCTGGATCTGGACCAGGCCCGCCGACTCCGGGCCGAGGGGCTGGCGATCCGGGAGGGGCAGCTCGTGCGTGCCCTGCCCGAGCAGATCGAGCCCGGAACGGAGCCTGCGGGGCCGCCGAGCATCCGGCGATGGCTCGACGGGGCGATCGGGGGCGCCTGGCCGGGGTGGGTGGTGGTGCTCATCTTCCCGATGTCGGTCCTGGTCTCACTGGTCAACGGGCGGATCGTGGCCCGGCCCTGGTCGGAACTGGTCTCGCACCGCCCGCGCCGGGTGGGCGCGGTGCTCGAACTGACGCGGTTCCTGCTGAGCGTGCTGGTGACGGTTCTGCTCGCGCTCGCCGGCGCGTCGGTCCTCAACGCGCTTGGCTTCGACCCGCGCGATTCGATCTTCGGCCCCTTCACGCAGCGCAACACGCTGGTGGTGGGGCTGGTGATGGGTTTTGCCGTCATCCCGATCATCTACACCATCGCCGACGACGCGATGCGCGCCGTCCCCAACTCGCTTCGTTCGGCGTCGCTCGGCGCCGGGGCGACCCGCTGGCAGACGGCGGTGCGTGTGGTGCTCCCCGTGGCGGGATCGGGCATCTTCTCGGCCTGCATGATCGGGCTCGGGCGGGCCGTCGGGGAGACCATGATCGTGCTGATGGCGACGGGCAACACCCCGGAGATGACGCTCAACATCTTCTCCGGCTTCCGAACGCTGGCCGCGAACATCGCCGTCGAGCTTCCCGAGGCGGCCCGGGGTGGAACCCACTACCGGGTACTCTTCCTTTGCGGGCTGGTGCTGTTCGCCATGACCGCGATCATCAACACGTCGGCGGAGTTGGTCCGCCAGAGTTTCCGGAAGAAGAACGCGGCCCTCTGACGCATGACCGACCCCGCCAACAAGCCCGCGCTCCCGTCCCCGGCTGGCCGCGTTCGCCGGCGCACCCCGCTCGCGGCGCACGGCGAGCCGGCGGTCTGGCTCATGGGCGTGGCGTTGCTGCTCTGCCTGGTGCTGATCGTCGGCCTCATCGGGATCATCGTGGTCCGGGGGGGACGCACGTTCTGGCCCAACGAGATCCAGACCGTCACGCTCCGCTCCGGGGAGACCTTTCTCGGACAGCCCCAGCACGCCGAACGCTACCTGCCCGGTCCGGAGGAGCAGGCCCGCATCGAGGAACTGCTCGCCGCCGGAGAGCTGGCGGAGGACGTCCTCGACGATGAGGGGCGGGCCGAACGTCGTCGGTACCGCGTCGGCAACCGTGATCTGGGGCAGCAGTCCTTCCGCTCGGTTCCCACCTACGAGATCGAGTCGATCGAGCACGACCCCAACGCGCTCCTCGTGGAACGCCGCCAGTGGGGAGTGTTCCTGGGTATTCCCGAGGGTGTGTACCAGGAATCCACGTACGAACTCGGCCCCGAGGATGAGCCGAACGCGTCGGACCCCGCGATCGAGCGGGAGATCATCGAAACACTCGAGGACGGCACGAGGCGTGTCCGCGAACGACGCTGGATCGCCCAAGGGGCGGGCGAGACGATCGAGGCGCTGCCGACGCTGCACGCCGAGGCGATGAAACGCCGGTCACAGATCGACCGGATCAACGAACGCGAGGCGCCGCGCCTTCAGGAGCGGCTGACCTCCCTCGCCTGGGCGCGTCGTGCGGCTCAGATGCGAGCGAACGAGTCAACGCGTCCCCGCCTCCCGCTCTGGGCGTGGGTCGGGCTGAGCGTGCTCGCCGCGGGAAGCTTCGGGGGCGTGCTGCGGTGGTCGAGATCCCGAACGCGGGCGCCCGGGCCGGACCGTCGCCGGACGGTGCTGCTCACGCTGGCGTGGGGGGGCGTGGTGGCTCTGGCCGGCGCCGCGGTGCTCGAGAGCCCGATGTTCCAGCGGGGCATGAGCGAGGCGAAGCTGGCGAAGATCGAAGCCCGCATCAGCGCTCAGGAGACCCAGCTCCGAGCCGACCAGGCGAAGGCTCTGGCGACGGTCGATGCCCTCCGGGCGGCGGACGCCCGCTGGCGGGTGCTCGTGCGCGAGCCGCGGACCGACCGGTTCAGCCCGATGAGCCAGTCACGCCCCGACGAGCCGATGACGGTCTCGCACATCGTCCGGGCGGTGCCGGCCAACCGGCTCTCGCTGGGGGACAAGGTGGGGGTCTACCTGTCGCGCTGGTGGGAGTTCGTGGCGGGGCAGCCGCGCGAGAACGCGAGCGAAGGGGGCGTCTTCCCGGTGATTGTCGGGACCGTGACGCTCACGCTCCTCCTGACCATCAGCGTGGTGCCCCTCGGGGTGATCGCGGCGATCTACCTCCGCGAGTACGCCCGTCAGGGCCTGCTCACCAGTGTGATCCGCATCGCGGTCAACAACCTCGCGGGTGTGCCCAGCATCGTGTACGGAATGTTCGGGCTGGGCTTCTTCTGTTACACGCTCGGCGGGTACGTGGACGCGGGGCCGGCGGCGCCGGTGTCACGCCTCGGCTGGTGGGGGATGGTCGGGGCCACCCTGCTCGTGATCTCCCTGGCCACGCTCCTCACCCTCGCCAGCGCTCGACAGCCCGGCAAGCCCGCGACCCGGTTCGCCAAGCTGGCGGGCGCCGGCTCGGCGGCGGCGTGGCTCGGCGTGGTCGTTCTGGCGATCGTGCTCGTGGCGAAGACGCCCTACTTCCAGGGGCTCTTCCGCGAGCGGCTGCCCGAGGACCCGACCTTCGGCGGACGGGGAATCCTGTGGGCCTCGCTCACGCTGGCGCTCATGACCCTCCCGGTCGTCATCGTCGCCACCGAGGAGGCGATCAGCGCCGTGCCCGGATCGATGCGGGAGGGCAGCCTGGCGTGCGGGGCGACGCGCTGGCAGACCATCCGCCGGATCGTGCTCCCCGCGGCTCAGCCGGGCATCATGACCGGGGCGATCCTCGCGATGGCCCGAGGGGCGGGGGAGGTGGCCCCCCTCATGCTCGTCGGCGCCGTGAACCTGGCGCCCGCCCTGCCCGTGAGCGCCGACGCCCCCTTCCTGCACGCGGACCGGACGTTTATGCACCTCGGGTTCCACATTTATAATCTGGGGTTCCAGAACCCCGATTCGGAGGCCACCGAGCCGCTTGTCTGGACGACCACGCTCCTCCTGATCTCGATCGTCCTGGCACTGAACTTTGCCGCCATCATCATCCGTGGGCGCCTCCGCGCCCGCTCGCACGGTGCGAGCGTCTAGGCTTGGGTGAAGCGATGACCACCATGGATATCCCCGCCGCCGAATCGCAGCATCCCCGGGTCGTCGTTTCGGCGCCGAGCCCCTCCCCCTCGCCGGGCCAGGCGCGTCTCAACGTGCTCGAGGCCATCCGCGCCGGGCAGGCGGTCGAATCGGTCGTTCACCCGGAGGTCCACCGCGCCTCGCACGTGCTCGAGGCGGTGGATTTCTCGCTCTGGTACGGCGAGGCCAAGACCCTGCACGAGGTCTCGATGGGGGTTCCCCGCGGCAAGGTGACCGCCCTGATCGGACCCTCGGGGTGCGGCAAGTCCACCCTCCTCCGCTCGATCAACCGCCTCAACGATCTGATCGACGGCGTGCGGATCGGGGGGGAGGTCTCGCTCAACGGGGAGCCGATCTACTCCCCGAACGTGGACGTCATCGAACTCCGCAAGCGGCTGGGGATGGTCTTCCAGCGACCCAATCCCTTCCCGATGTCGATTTTCGAGAACGTGGTCTACCCCCTCCGGATCGACGGGGAGAACCGCAAGCCGGTGCTCCGGGAAGCCTGCGAGAAGGCGCTCAAGGCCGCGGCCCTCTGGGACGAGGTCAAGGACCGCCTCTCCGGCTCGGCGCTGGGGCTCTCGGGGGGGCAGCAGCAGCGGCTGTGCATCGCCCGGGCGGTGGTCGCCGATCCTGAGGTGCTCCTCCTCGATGAGCCCTGCTCGGCGTTGGACCCGATCGCGACGATCCGGATCGAGGAGCTGATCCACGAGATCTCGAGCCGGTACACGGTGCTGATCGTGACGCACAACATGCAGCAGGCCGCCCGGGTGAGCGATTTCACCGCGTTCATGTACCTGGGACGGCTGGTCGAGTACGGCCCGACGGCGAAGATCTTCCAGAAGCCGAAGCTGCCGGAGACCGAGCAGTACGTGACGGGCCGGTTCGGCTGATTCTGCGCGTCGTGGGGCGGGTTCCGGGCCCGGAAGTGGGCATGATTTCAGCAGTGACGCCCCCGGGAGGCCGATAGCCCGGACTATGATGCCGAGAGGCGTCGGCGTGGCGCCTCGTGAGCGCTTCTTCGCCCCTTTCCCTGGGCGCCAGCCGCCCTCAGGCGAGGCAGACAATGAGTTCGGCTCCGCGACCTGTTCCCCCGTCGCTCAACAACTGGAACGCCGAGTTCCTTGACGAGCAGTACCGCCAGTACCAGCAGGACCCGGGGTCCGTCCCCGACGACCTGCGGGCGTTCTTTCAAGGCTTTGATCTGGCCAACGCCGGAGAGCTCAACCTCTCTCCGGGCGCCGGGCAATCGAGCGGTCGAGCGACCGAGTCGCGCGAACCGGTCGTGTCCGGGCCGGTCCGCATCACCCCGGGCGCCGGGCGCCCGGCGGGCCGAGCGTCGCACTTCCAGGCGGTCGTGGACGACCTCATCGGCGCGTACCGGGACCACGGGCACCTGGCGGCGAAGATCGATCCGTTCGGGCACGAACGCCCCCGACCGGCGACGCTCACCCTTGAGTACCACGGGCTGACCGAGCAGGATCTGGACCGCCCGGTGGACGCCGAGGCGCTGGGGATTCAGGGGGAGCTGCCCCTTCGCCAGATCATCGACCGACTCGAGCAGACCTACTGCTCAACGATCGGCGTGGAGTTCATGCACATCCAGGATGAAGAGCAGCGAGCCTGGCTGCTCGAGCGGTTCGAGCGGACGGGCGGGCGCCTCGAGCTGGAGCGTCCGCAGCAGGCGCACATCCTCGAGCAGTTGGTGCAGAGCGAACTGTTCGAGAAGTTCCTGGGCAAGCGATACCCCGGGGAGAAGCGTTTCAGCCTGGAAGGCGCCGAGGCGCTGATACCCCTGCTGAACCACACGCTCGAGGCCGCGAGCGATACCGGCGTCGAGGAGGTTGTGCTGGGCATGGCCCACCGGGGACGGCTGAACGTCCTGCACAACATCATCGGAAAGACGACCGAGCAGATCTTCACCGAGTTCGAGGAGAGCTGGGTGGGGGACGTGGATTCGAGCGGAGACGTGAAGTACCACCGGGGCTACTCCGGCACGCGCCGCTTCCCGAACGGGCGGATGGTCCACCTCGCGATGGCGAGCAACCCGAGCCACCTCGAAGCGGTCAACGGCGTCGTCGAGGGCCGGTGCCGTGCCAAGCAACGCCTCCGCGCCGACTTCGAACGCAGCCGCGTGATCCCGATCCTGATGCACGGCGACGCGGCGATGGTGGGGCAGGGTATCGTCGCCGAGACGATCAACATGTCGCAGCTCGAGGGGTACACCACGGGCGGCACCATCCATGTCGTGGTGAACAACCACATCGGGTTCACCACCCTCCCCAAGGACGCCCGGTCGAGCCGGTACTGCACGGACATCGGCAAGTCGATCGACGCCCCGATTTTCCACGTCAACGGCGAGGACCCGGAAGCGTGCGTCGCGGTGGCGCAGTTCGCGGTGGAGTTCCGCCAGAAGTTCAAGCGCGACGTCTTCATCGACCTGCAGTGCTACCGGCGCTACGGGCACAACGAGCAGGACGAGGTCTCCTTCACCCAGCCCAAGATGGTGAAGCTCATCAAGGCCAAGCCCAGCGTGCTCAAGACGTACACCGATCGGCTCCTCGGCGCGGGGGTGATCCAGGAGGCGGACGTACAGGCGATCCGCCACCGCATCGACGAGGCGCTCGAGCAGGCGCAGGCCGCGGCTCGCCAGGCGCCCAACGATCCGACGATCGACCCCGGCTCGGCCCGTTGGGACGGCCAGGGGCACGCCTACTCGCACGACCCGGTGGACACCAGCGTCTCGATGGAGATGCTGCGTGAGGTCTGCGCGGGGCTCGGGAGAACGCCCGAGGGCTTCAACGTCAACCCCAAGCTCAAGGCCCTGCTCAAGAGCCGGTCGGAGCTGACCGAGTCGGGACGCATCAGCTACGCCGACGCGGAGTCGCTCGCCTACGGCACGCTGCTGCTCGAGGGGATCGCCCTGCGTCTCTCGGGCCAGGACTGCCGGCGCGGCACGTTCAGCCACCGTCACGCGGTGCTGCGCGACGCCGAGACCGCCGAGCCCTACATCCCGCTCAACCACATCCGCGAGATGGGGGTGCTCGGGACCGACACGCCCCCCGGCTCGCCGGGCCCGGACGGCAAGCCCCGACAGGCGAAGTTCTGCGTCTACGACTCGCCCCTCTCCGAGGCCGCCGTGCTCGCCTTCGATTACGGCTACTCGCTCTCCGATCCCAACATGCTCGTGCTCTGGGAGGCGCAGTTCGGGGACTTTGTCAACGGCGCCCAGACGATCATCGATCAGTTCCTCGCCTCTGCGGAGACCAAGTGGGAGCGTTGGTCGGGCCTGACCATGCTCCTGCCGCACGGGTACGAGGGCGCCGGTCCGGAGCACTCATCCTGCCGCATCGAGCGGTTCCTGGAGCTGTGCGGGCAGGACAACCTGCAGGTCGTCTACCCGACCGACGCGGCGCAGATGTTCCACCTGCTCCGGCGCCAGGTGAAGCGCAACTTCCGCAAGCCGCTCATCATCGCGACGCCCAAGAGCCTTCTCCGGGTCGAGACGAGCGACATCTCCGAACTCGTCGAGGGACGCTTCCGCGAGATGATCGACGACCCCATGTTCGAGCGCGAGGGCGCCGACCGGAAGAAGGTCCAGAAGGTCGTCCTGGTCTGCGGCAAGCTCTACTACGAGCTGGACCAACGCCGGCGTGAGCTGGGGCTGGACAACGTCGCGATCGTGCGGGTCGAACAGCTCTACCCCTTCCACCACGAGATGCTCTCGGGCATCCTGCGGGGTTACCCGGTGGGGGCGGAGCTGGTCTACGCCCAGGAAGAGCCCCGCAACGCCGGGGGGTACCTCTTCGTCGCGGACCACATCCAGACCGACCTGGGACTCGAGCGCCCGCGCTACATCGGTCGCCCGACGGCGGCGTCGCCCGCCACCGGGTCCAAACGCCAGCACAAGCAAGAGCAGGAACAGCTCATCACCAGCGTGATCGGCCCCAAGCCGGAGCCGAGCGCGGACAGCAACGCCGGGGCCCACGCGTCGGCCCACGCCTGAGACACGAGCAAGGACGAAGCCAGCCATGTCTACCCCGATCACCATGCCCGAGGCGGGCGAGAGCGTTGTCAGCGGTGTGCTCTCGGCCTGGATCAAGAGCGACGGCGACTGGTGCGAGCGCGACGACATCGTCGCCGAGGTTGAGACCGACAAGATCACCGTCGAGGTGCTCGCCCCTGCGGCGGGTGTGCTCAAGCGGATTGTCGAGGAGGGCGCCGACATCGACATCGGCGCCACGATCGGTGAGATCGATGAGTCCGCCGAGAAGCCCGCGGGCGCCTCGGGCGAGGCTCAGGCCGCCCCCAGCGCACAGGCCGAGGGAGCGGGGAACGCCGGCAACGGCGCCGCCGCCGCGACCGCCGCTCCCCCGCAGACCCAGCCGGCGCCCGGCGCCCCGGCGTCCAACGGCGCGAGCAACGGTGACATCAAGGCGACCCCGCTCGCCCGCAAGATCGCCGAACAGCACGGCGTGGACCTCGGGTCAATCAGCGGCACGGGCGTGGGGGACCGCATCTCCGAGCACGACGTGCTGCACGCGCTCGAGAGCGCGGGCAGCGCCGCGGCCGCCGCGGGCGCGGCGCTCGCCGGCGCCGCCGGCTCCCGGGAGACGTCGCTCGAGCGCATGTCCCCGATCCGTCAGAAGATCGCCTCCCGTCTGGTCGAGGCCCAGCAGACCGCTGCGATGCTCACCACCTTCAACGAGGTGGACATGGGCCCGGTCATGGAGCTGCGCAAGCAGTACAAGGAACAGTTCACCGAGAAACACGGCGTGGGCCTCGGGTTCATGAGCTTCTTCGTCAAGGCCGTCTGCAACGGGCTGGCGAAGTTCCCCATGATCAACGCCTACATCACCGCCGACGCCGACGGCAAGCCCGCGATCCAGAAGCACAACTACTGCGACATCGCGATCGCCGTCGCCAGCCCCAAGGGCCTGGTCGTCCCCGTCATCCGCAGCGCCGAGACGCTCTCCTACGCCGGCATCGAGTCCACCATCAAGGACTTCGGCGCCCGCGCCAAGGCCGGCAAGATCTCCCTCGAAGAAATGCAGGGCGGCACGTTCACCATCACCAACGGCGGCGTCTTCGGGTCGCTCATGAGCACGCCCATCCTCAACCCGCCGCAGTCCGCCATCCTGGGCATGCACACGATCAAGAAGCGCCCCGCCGAGGACATCACCAACCCGGGCCAGATCGCGCTCCGCCCGATGATGTACCTGGCCCTGAGCTACGACCACCGGATCGTGGACGGCGCCGAGGCGGTGCAGTTCCTCGTATCGATCAAGGACTCGATCGAGGATCCGAGAAGGCTCATGCTGGACCTGTGACGTTGGCAGGCATTGCGTTGAGGCTTTCGATAGCTAGGCTTCTCGCCTCAGTTGCGATTTCGTCTGCTGACCGATCCAAGAAACCTAGGCCGCTGGAGTTCTCGTCCGGCCAGTGGCAGCGATCGAATTCGTCGTCAACTTGCCATAGCCAACCTAGTTTCTGGTTGTTGATGAGTTCGATTCGTTCGGCGCCAAAGTCAGTGAAGAACTTGTAAAGTAGACCACCCACGATTGAGCGTGCCGCTCTTGCCGAAGGGGCATTTGCAAGTGAGGGTAGATTCTTCGCGCACACGAGTTGGATCGCGCCTTGCGTGTGCAGGATGGTGGGTGGCTGTAAATCTAGCTCGCGTACTACTCGCCGAAGCGTATCGGTGCTCACTGTTGAATGGGAGGGCTTGTCTAGTGCGAGCTCAATGAGCACGGGGCAGTCCACGCCTGCATTTAGAAGGTGATCCGCTAGGTCGAAGATCGAGTATGGCTTGGTTGCAAGCCCGTGGTCTATGTCCGGATGCAATCCAAGTGTCTGGAATGCAATCGCGTAGCGAAGCTCGTCGCGGAGTTCAACCAAGCTCATCCAGCAGCCCCTCGCACGCCCTCGTGAGCATGTCGTACACCCGCTGGAACCCGTCGCCGCGCCCGTAGTACGGGTCGGGCACGTCCAGGTCCTTGCCCGAAGCGCCGTCGAGCGTCGGGTCAAACGAGCGCATCAGTCGGACCCGGTCTTCGGGCGCCCCGGCGCCGAGCAGGTCCCGCTCGTTCTGACGGTCCATCGCCAGGATCAGGTCGAAGCGATCGACGTCGGCGCGCGGGTCGAACCGGCGCGCAATCGAGGGCAGCTCGATGCCGTATTTGTTCGCGATGGCGATGGAGCGCGGGTCGGCTCGCTCGCCGACGTGCCACGCGCCCGTGCCGCAGGAGTCCACGTCGAAGCGCTCCAGCACGCCGCGCTGGCGGGCCATGTGCAGGAAGATCCCCTCGCCCAGCGGCGAGCGGCAGATGTTGCCCAGGCACACGAACAGCACACCCGTCGTCTGGCTCACGCGGCGCCCTCCAGCACGTCCAGCATCGGACGGATCATCTCCGGCGCCGTCGGCCCGGAGACCCCCAAGTACGCCGGACGCTCGTACGCCCGAACGCCCGCGCGGGCCGCGGCCCGTCGGAGCAGCAGGTCCGCACCCCGTGGCAGGCGCCTCGTCGGGTCAGGGATCACACACGCGTCCAACGCCCGCAGTTGCTCGATCAGGGGGGCGTCCGATTCGAGCACCCGGTACTCCCGGTTGATCACCCGCGCATACCGGCGTCCCGCCTCGATTCGTCTGGCCCCGCTCGGGACGACGCCCACCGCGTCGTGCTCGCTGACCGCGAGGATCGCCAGCAGGAAGGAGAACCGACGCGCGTCGGTGTCGGCGGGGTGGTCAAAGAGCGTGCCCAGCAGCAACTCGTCGGACGAGACACCGATCTGCGCTTGCAGCGCGGCCCGATCGTCCGACGGTGTCGGCGCCGGCGAGTCTCCAAGCTCAACCGTCCGGACGGTCAGCCCCAGCGACCTCCAGTCCTCGGCGTCCCGCTCATCGAACGTTTCGATCACCGTCGCCCGGCGGAGCCGTCCCCGCAGACGACGGTCCCGGGCGTTCGGCCCTTCGACCACCGTTCCCCGGAGTTCGGTCCCGTGCAGCCCGGGCGCCAGCGCGCATGCTCGGAGGAGATCGGGAGACCAGCACCGGATGGCGTCGGGGCGTACATCGCGGGCGAGTCGGCGCAGCCGAGGCCAGAGCAACCCGGATCGCCCCGCCGGGGGGGTCAGGCGGGCGTCGGGCTCGATCCCGTGGGCCGCGGCCCACCTCGCGCTCATCCCGTCGCCCACAAGCACCACGGGGCCGGGCTCAACCCGTCCCAGACGCCGCAACTCGCTCCATGCGAACAGGGAGGACTCTCGCCCCCGACCCGCGGCCCGCGGGGGCTCGAGCAGGTGGAGCGTCGTTCCGGAAGGCTTACGTTGCTCGTCGCTCATCCGCACTCGGGCCTAGCGCACGACGGACTCGGTGACGTCGTGGTTGTAGAACATCTGGGCGAGAGCGACGCCGAGCCGGTCGGCCAGCGCCGCCTCCCCGCGCAAGCGGTCGGAGGTCGCGTTGGGCGCGAACCCGGGCTGCTGGCCCATGCGGACGGTCAGCGGGTAGAAATCGTCGTCGGGCGGCCAGGTCTCCCCGGTGGCGACGTCCATCACCTTCACCTGCATTGACGCGACGGGGAGGTTGGTCACGCCGTCGGCCGAGAGCGTGAACTCGGTCAGCAGACCCCAGATGACCACATCGGCCCCGACGGCCTCTCCGATCTCCTGCGTGGAGAGCATCTTGCCGTGGCGTTCCTTGGCGCTCGCGGTCAGCGTCGCCCGGGTGTCGATCATGTCCACGACGACCTTCTTCGCGAGCATGACCTCCTGGGCCCGCTGGCCGATCTGAGCCCGCAGGCTCCGCTGGGCCACCTTGTTCGCCGGGTCATCGATGAAGATCACCGTGGTCGCCTCGGCGTTGAGCTTGGTCTTGGCCTTCACCCGACCCGGCCCGTGGATCGCGTACGCGACCGGCGTGACGATGTTGCACCCGGCAACCAGCAGGGCGCACGCCCCGAGAAGGCCGGCGCCCGCAAAGATCATGTTCCGTCGTCTCATGTGGCGCTCGCTCAGTACGCGATGGTGTTCGGTTCCTCGTGGTCGTAGAACAACCACGCGGCACGGTTGATGAATCGACGCGACAACTCGCTCGTGACCCCCGCCTCGGGGATGTCCGCGGCCATGAACCCCGTCCCATCGGGGAAGGTCACGCGGATCGGCTGCTCGTAGATCGGGTCGTCGGGAATGCCCGAGTCCGACTCATAGACGGTCACGCTTCCCGACGCCACCCCGTCCCACACGTACCGGTTCCCCGGCTCGTAGAGCGAGTACTGGTACAACTCGACCATGATCAGCCGCTCGACGCCCAGCATGTCCGCCACCTCGCCGGGGGGCATCGCCGGCCACTGCGGCGTCTCGTAGAGCACCGCGAGCAGGTCCGCGCTCGGGATGAACGCGCTCGCGCCCACGCCGTTCTCCGGCAACGCCAGACGCTCGTTGATCCCCGACGTCAGCCGCGCCACCAGGCCCGGGTGCTGCGCCTGCGTGAGCCGATCGACCACGACCACCACCGCGTAGCTCTTGCCCCGCAGGCCCGTGTAGTCCGCGGCGACCTTCGTGGTTCCCGTTCGACGAGCCGACTCGGCCATGCCCCCGATGGCGGCGCCGACGATGCACCCCTGCATCAGCCCCAGCCCCATCATGCATCCGGTGAGCAGGCCCAATCGGGCGGCGAGACGGATCGATCGGTTCTTCATCGGTCTCTCCACACCCCGCGCGGGGGTCTTCCCAACGGTAGGGGTGGCGCCGGGCGCCTTCAGCCCCAGGTGATGATCTTGTACACCCAGGCGCCCACCGCGGCCGTCGCCAGGGCCCAGATCGCCCGCCTGGTCGTCAGCGTCCCGAGCACCGGGCCCAGGCGGACGCCCGCCACCAGCGCGTGCAGCCCCGCCCAGAACGCCGCCGCGGTCCCGATCACCAGCACCAGCCCCATCGGCTGGGTCTGCATCGAGGCGAGCAGGTCACCCCCCGCGGCGTGCGCAAAACTGGTCGTCATCCCGCACGTCGGGCAGGGCAGGTCCACGGTCACCGTCCACGCGCACTCGGGCATCCCCAGCTGGGTGTGGGTCCCGTGCCCATCGGCGGAGGGGCGAAGCGCGGACGCGATGGTCAGGACCCCCAGGGCCCCGAGGCTGACGAATCCTCCCAGCGCGCGCCACGACGCCTGGAGGCGGTGTGGAGCCGGACTCATCGGGGGGGGCGTCACGCCCGGAAGCATACGTTGGTCGGCCCGGCCCGGATCCCCCGCCCGTCAGGCGACGCGGGCGCCCGAGGGAGAGATATCCAGCACCGTCGAGTCCTCCCCGGGACAGGGCTGCTCATGGGCCAGACGCTCGAGACGGTAGAAGTCGTGGAGCGAGTCCACCCGCCTGAACGCGTCCGAGCAGACCGCGATCCGCAGCCCCACGGGCGCGGGGCGCCCGGTGGAGGTGATCACCAGCCGGTCATTGTGCCGCAGCCTCCGGTCGAACCCGTCGCACAGCTTGCTCGCGATCGAACGAATCCGACCCGGCGAGGCGACGAGCATGAATCGGTCGTCCCCGATGTGTCCCAGGAAGGCGTCCCGACCGCACGCCCCGACGACCGAGCAGAGCTGCCCCACCAGTTCCTGGATCAGTTCATCCCCGAGTTCAAACCCGAAGGCCCGGTTGTACGAGGCGAGGTTCCGGATGTCGATGAAGGCCACGTCCGGTCCGGGCGGGCCGGGCTCCGCCCGCGCGGCGAACCGCTCGATCAACTCGATCGCCTGCTCATCGCAGCGCACCCGACCCGGCAGCCCCGTCGTCTGGTTCGTCCGCGTCTGAACCGCCAGGCAGACCTGGGCCGCCGTGCCCAGCAGGTCGCGGATCGTCACGATCCCCTGCACACGGTCTCCGTCCGAGATGATCAGCGGGAGGGCCGCGTCGGCGTCGCTCCTCGCCGCCGCGATGTCCAACGCCTCCACGATCGTCGTGCTCCCGCAGACCCGGGGCGCGTCGGCGCCGAGCAGCGAAGAGAGGGGCAGATCGGCCCGCCCATCGGACGCGGCGCGGAGCATCACCTCACGCGGCGCCCAGCCGAGCGCCTCGTGCCCGTCCATCACCAGCACCCCCAGGAGAGAGCGGTCCTGCAGGCACGCCCGGGCGCCATCCGTCGCCGTTTCATCGGCGCTCATGCGGGTCGCCTCGGTCATCAGGGAGACCACGCCCACGGTCCGCGGATCGCGGGCCGCCACGCCCGTCACTGATTTCCATCCCGCCCGCATCAGATCCTGAAGCTCCGGGTCCAGTCGCTGGTTGTAGTGCCCCGGGCGTCCGAGCAGGTACCCCTGCCCGTACTCCACGCCCAGCTCGATGAGCGCGCCCAGCTCCTCCCGGCGTTCGATCCCCTCGGCGATGATCCGCACGCCGGAGAGACGCGCAAAGTGAACCATGAACCGGACCAGGTTCTTCTTGGCCCGGTCCCGGTCGATGTCCGCCACCAGCGCGCGGTCCAGCTTCAGCCACGCCGGGCGGATGCTCATGATCCGGTTCAGCCCGCTCGTTCCCGCCCCGACATCGTCGATCGCGATCTGGAACCCCGCGTCGCGAAGCTGCTGCACCTGGTCCAGCACCACGCAGTCCGCCTGCTCGTCGGATCGCTCCGTGATCTCGATCACCACCCGGCGCGGCGTCACCACCCCGACACGCTTGAGTCCCCCCATCAGCGACTCGAGGAACCGCGGGTCCGCGATCACCTGCGGCGAGCAGTTCATGAACAGCATCGTGCCCTCGGGCCACTCCGAGGCCGCGGCGAACGACTGATCCCGCGCCACCCGCTCCACATCCCACAAGCGCCCCTCGCGTTCGGCGCTCTCGAACAGCTCCGACGGGTTGGCGAACCCGAGTTCCTCGGCCGGGCGGCTCAGGCACTCGTACGCCGCGATGCGTCCGCGTCGCAGTTCCACGATCGGCTGGAAGCGGGCCTCGAGCAGACCCTCCTCGACCACCCGGCGCAGGCGCGACGCGATCAGGTCGGATTCGGCTTTGGGGGTCAGGTCGGTCGTCATGGGCTCACAGACTCGCGGTGCGTCTCCGGGAGGTGATCGACCGAGCGGCGGGGGGGTGTCAAGCCCGGAGAACAGGGCAAGATTCCCCTGCGCCCGGTTGTTCCAAGGCGTCCGGCTGTGACGGAGGCAACTCGGACCGGGGGCGCCGCGGGGGAGCCGTTTCTGCGGATTGGAACGAATGGGGCGGGCTCAGTCGAAGCGGAAGACGCCCTTGCGGAACCCGTAGAGGTACGCCACGATCGTGGTGAACAGGAAGAACAGGATCCGCCCGAGCCAGATCAGTCCCTCGCTTGTCCCCGGATCAAGGTTGGCGAAGGTCACGCCCCAGGGGTAGAGGAAGACCACTTCCACGTCGAAGACCAGGAAGACCATCGCGATCAGGTAGAACCGGACATTGAACCGCTTCCGGGCCGTCCCCACCGGGGTCATCCCCGACTCGTACGTCGTGCCCTTGTTCGCCCCCGACCGCTTCGGGCCGATGAGCAGGGTCAGCACGATGTTCATCACGCCGAACCCCACGGCGGCCAGCGCCATGATCAGGATCGGCAGGTAGCTCGAGAGGTCCACGCTTCCAAGCGTGAGGGTCGTCGGCGGCATCGTCGGGCTCGCGTTGGGGTGAGGGGACGATCATAGCACCATCCGTCGCGGATGCGACCGGCCCACAACCCCAGCGGTGGGGCGGGTCCGCCCGCTTCGGGGGGGCCTGGCCTGCCACCTTGGCAGACCGCTCCCCTTCCCGGGCGGGGACCTGTCAGGAACGTCCCCCCGCCGGCCCACCTCTGGGGCAAAGACCGGGGCGGACCGCACCCCTGGCCCCCTTGCCCGGTTGGCATCCCGGTTGCCCTGTGTTCCGGGCAAGGCCGGGCCATCGGTCCCGCCGCCAGACCAAACCCAAAGGCACACCCTCAAGAAGGAGCGAGCCCCTCCCATGGCAACGAAAGAGCTGACCTTCGATCTGGAAGCACGCCAGGCCCTCCTGGCCGGCGTCGAGAAACTCGCCAAGGCCGTCAAGGCCACCCTCGGCCCCCGTGGTCGAAACGCCGTCATCGACAAGTCCTGGGGCGGGCCCACCGTCACCAAGGACGGCGTGACCGTCGCCGAGGAGATCGAACTCCGCGACAAGGCGGAGAACATGGGCGCCCTCCTGGTCAAGGAGGCCGCCAGCAAGACCTCCGATGACGCCGGCGACGGGACCACCACCGCCACCGTCCTCGCCGAGGCCCTCTTCAAGGAAGGCCTCCGCTACATCGCCGCCGGCGTGGACGCCAACGCCCTGGTCCGCGGCATGAAGCGGGCCGTCGAGATCGCCGCCAAGTCCATCGACGACCAGGCGACCCCCATCAACGGCAAGAAGGACATCCAGAACGTCGCCACCATCTCCGCCAACAACGACCCCGAGGTCGGCAAGATCATGGCCGACGCCTTCGAGAAGGTCGGCAAGGACGGCGTCATCACCGTCGAAGAGGGCAAGAGCCTCGAGACCGAGGTCGTCGTCGTCGAGGGCATGCAGTTCGACCGGGGCTACCTCTCCCCCAACTTCGTCACCGACCCCGACGAGATGCGCGTCGAGCTGGACAAGTGCCTCGTCTTCATCCACGAGGACAAGATCGATAACGTCACCAAGCTCGTCCCCCTCCTCGAGAAGGTGATGCAGGCCAAGAAGCCCCTGCTCATCATCGCCGAGGACATCACGGGCGAGGCCCTCTCCACCCTCGTCATCAACAAGCTCCGCGGCACCCTCCAGGTCGTCGCCGTCAAGGCCCCCGGCTACGGCGACCGGCGCAAGGCCATGCTCCAGGACCTGGCCGTCCTCACCGGCGGGACCGCCTTCATGAAGGACCTGGCCACCCCCATCGACCAGATCGAGCTCTCCCAGCTCGGCCTGGCCAAGAAGATCGAGGTGGACGCGGACAACACCACCATCATCGAGGGCGCCGGCGCCACCAAGGACATCCAGGCCCGCGTTGACCAGATCCGGGCCGAGATCGAACACGCCACCAGCGACTACGACAAGGAGAAGCTCCAGGAACGCCTGGCCAAGCTCTCCGGCGGCGTCGCGCAGGTCAAGGTCGGCGCCGCCTCCGAGGCCGAACTCAAGGAGAAGAAGGCCCGTGTCGAGGACGCTCTGCACGCGACCCGCGCCGCGGTCGCCGAGGGCGTCGTCCCCGGCGGCGGCACCAGCTTCATCCACGCCCGCAACGCCATCGCCAAGAGCCGCGAGTGGACCAGCGTCTTCGGCAAGGACCACGAGGTCTCCGCCGACGACATCGGGCACGTCAAGTACGACCTCGCCGCGGGCATGAACGTCGTCTTCCGCGCCCTGGGCGTTCCGCTCCGCACCATCGCGGACAACGCGGGCGCCAAGGGCTCGGTCGTCGTCGCCCGCGTCGAAGAGGCCGACGACCCGAACTTCGGCTACAACGCCCTGACCGACACCTACGGCGACCTGCTCAAGGACGGCGTCCTGACCCCCGCGAAGGTGGACCGCAGCGCCCTGCAGAACGCCGCGAGCGTCGCGACCGTCCTCCTCGCCGCCGACTGCATCATCACCGAGAAGCCCGAGAAGGGCGGCTCCGACCACGACCACGCCGGCGGCGATCCCATGGGCGGGATGGGTGGCATGGGCGGCATGCCTGGCATGGGCGGCGGCATGCCGGGCATGGGTGGGATGGGGTTCTAACTAAGAAACAGTGGCATCGCGGGATCGCGATGCAGAGACGGTCACATGGCCGGATGCCAAGCACGATACTTAGTTGCAAGGAGCATGTCGTGATTGAGATTCTTGGTATCCAGCCGAACAGTCAGTACCCCAATGGCTTGATGGCGTTTGTTCATCTGCACATCAAGAAAGATGACATTGGCGACTCCCGAATCAGGATCACTGCCACTGTGATCAAGGTGGAAGGGGAGTACACGGATCCGTCGTGGGTGGGCCATGTGATTGAGTTTGAGGCTCTCAGGTACCCGAGCAGCGACATCTACTCAGGTGAGCAGCCTTGGATATGGACACTTGCTGATCGTGTGGCCATGGAGTTGTCACCTCAGTACAAGATGTCCATGAAGTTCATTCGGCAGGGTGCCACGGCTTGACCCGAAGGGCAAGCCGTGAGCGAGAACGAGAACGAGGTACGGCTTGCAAGACAAGCCGTGGCACCCAGAGAAAGCAAGATCACGGGCAGCTCGCCCGTTCAAGACTGGAGAATCGAAATGGCAGTCAAGCCCCTTGAAGATCGTGTTCTGGTCAAGCCCATCGAGGCCGAGTCGAAGACCGCCTCCGGCCTCTACCTCCCCGAGGGCGCCAAGGAGAAACCCATCCAGGGCAAGGTGATCTCCACCGGCCCCGGCAAGCGCCTCGACAACGGCACGCGCGCCCAGATGTCCGTCAAGAAGGGCGACACCGTCGTCTACGGCAAGTACGCCGGCTCCGAGATCGAGATCAAGGGCGACAAGCACCTGATCCTGCGGGAGTCCGAGCTGCTCGGCGTGATCGGCGGGTAAGGCGAGAGTGAGCGGAGGCATCGGGGATCAGGCATCGGGCATCAGTGGAAGTCATGCGTGACTGGAAAGATCAACTCGTACCGGGATCTGATCGCGTGGCAGACGGCTACGGCGATCTGTCTCGAGATCTACCGCGTCACCAAGGCCTTCCCGCCCGAGGAGCGGTTCGGGCTCACGAGCCAGCTCCGTCGCGCCGCGGTCTCCGTGCCCAGCAACATCGCCGAGGGGTACGGGCGGGGACGCCCCGCCGACTACCTCAGGTTCCTCAGGACCGCCCGCGGGTCGTTGTTCGAGATCGAGACTCAGCTTTATATCGCGACGGAACTCGGGTTCCTCGGCGAGACGCAGTACCAGCAGTTGGATAGCAAACTCAAAGAATGCGGCCGCGTCCTCGCCGGCCTGATACGAAGCATCAACGCGGACTAAAGGCTGATGCCTGATGCCCGATCGCTGATGCCTCACTCCGAAGGAGTAACCCATGGCTCAGAAGCAGATCATGTTCGACGACTCGGCCCTCCTCGAGATGAAGAAGGGCGTTGACCAACTCGCGGCCGCGGTGAAATGCACCATGGGCCCCGCCGGGCGCCATGTCGTCATCGAGAAGTCCTTCGGCGGCCCCTCCGTCACCAAGGACGGCGTCAGCGTCTCCAAGGAGGTCACCCTCCCCGACCCCTTCGAGTCCATGGGCGCCAAGATGGTCAACGAGGTCGCCAAGAAGACCGCCGACAAGGCGGGCGACGGCACCACCTGCGCCACCGTCCTCGCCCAGGCCATCTTCACCGAGGGCCTCCGCCACGTCGCCGCCGGCGCCAACCCCGTCCACCTGCAGCGCGGCATCAACAAGGCCGCCGAGGCCGCCTGCGACGCCATCGAGGCCATCGCCGTCCCCTGCAAGGGCAAGGCGGACTACAAGAAGGTCGCCACCGTCAGCGCCAACCACGACGAGGCCGTCGGCGAACTCATCGCCGAGGCGATCGACAAGGTCGGCGCCGAGGGCGTCGTCGAGGTCGAGGACGGCAACTCCGCCGAGACCACCCTCGAGTACGTCGAGGGCATGCAGTTCGACAAGGGGTACCTCTCCCCCTACTTCATGACCGACCCGAAGACGGGCGAGAGCGTGCTCGAGGACGCCTACGTCCTCATCCACGAGAAGAAGATCTCCAACCTCCCCGACCTGCTCCCCCTCCTCAACAAGGTCGCCACCAGCGGCAAGCCCCTGCTCATCATCGCCGAGGAGGTCGAGAACGAGGCCCTCGCGGCGCTCGTGGTCAACCGCCTGCGCGGCGTGCTGAACATCGCCGCCGTCAAGGCCCCCGGCTTCGGCGACCGACGCAAGGCGATGCTCCAGGACATCGCAGTCGTCACCGCCGGCACCTACTTCTCCGAGGACATCGGGCGCGAGCTTGAGTCCGTCGAGCTCAAGGAACTCGGGCGCGCCAAGAAGATCATCGTCACCAAGGACACGACGACGATCATCGAGGGCGCCGGCAAGAAGAAGGACATCACCGCCCGCGCCGAGCAGATCAAGGCCCAGCACGACAAGTCCACCAGCGACTACGACCGCGAGAAGCTGATGGAACGCCACGCCAAGCTCACCGGCGGCGTCGCGATCATCAACGTCGGCGGCGCCACCGAGGTCGAAATGAAGGAACGCAAGGACATGGTGGACGATGCCCTGCACGCCACCCGCGCCGCGGCCAAGTCCGGGTACGTCCCCGGCGGCGGCGTCGCCCTGCTCCGCACCATCGAGGCCATCGACGCCGCCAAGTCCAAGGCCAAGGGCGACGAGAAGCTCGGCTTCGACATCGTCCGCAAGGCCGTCGAGGCCCCCGCCTGGCAGATCGCCTTCAACGCCGGGTTCGACGGCGACCTGGCCGTCCAGAACGTCCTCGACGAGGAGGGCGCCTTCGGCCTCAACGCTGGCACCGGCGACTACGAGGACCTGGTCAAGGCGGGCATCATCGACCCGGCGCTCGTCCCCCAGACGGCCCTTACCCACGCCTGCTCCGTCGCCGGGCTCATGCTCACGACCGACGTCATGGTGTCGGACCTGAAGGAAGACACCAAGGCGGCTGTCGGCGCCGTCAGCTAACTTCCCAACCAACCCCCCGAGCCCGGGCCGGAAACCGCCCGGGCTCGATTCCGATCACACGCTCGCGGCATTGGCCGACCAAGGAGCCTCACATGGGCAAGATTCACAAATCCGGCGGCGGCAAGCGCGGGAAGTTCGACGGCGGCAAGATCCCCAAGGCCAATCTGAAGGCCGGGTTCGACAAGTTCGCCAACGTCATCAATCCAAACACCCTGAACCCCACGAAGGGCGATCCGGTGAAAAAGTAGATGCAGAGGAGAGAGGGACGGGGCGATGGGTAGGGCCCCGTTCACTCTGACTGTGACGAGCCCCGGCGGGAAACCAGCGGGGCTCGATTGATGAAACGGGCAATGGGCAACAGGCAATGGGCAACGGGGCGGATACGCCCTGATATGGCCCGCGCCTCTTTTCTATTGCCGACTGCCCATTGCCCATTGCCCCCCCGGATCTAATGCCCACCACCCGCGACTATTACGAGGTTCTCGGCGTCGAACGCACTGCGGACGGCGAAGAGATCAAACGCGCCTACCGGCGCATGGCGATGAAGTACCACCCGGACCGCAACCCGGGTGACGCCGAGGCCGAGGCCGCCTTCAAGGAGTGCGCCGAGGCCTACGAGATCCTCTCCGACGACGCCAAACGCCAACGCTACGACCAGTTCGGGCACGACGCCTTCCGCGGCGCCGGCTCCGCCGCCCACGACTTCTCCCGCATGCACGTCGATGACATCTTCTCGATGTTCAACGACATCTTCGGCGGGGGTGGGGGGGGCTTCGGCGGGCGCGCCCGCGCCGGCCAGCGGGCCGCCCGCGGCTACGACCTCGAGACCGAGGTCAGCCTCACCCTCAAGGACGTCCTCACCGGCGCCGAGCGCGAGGTCGAGTTCTCACGCCTCGACGTGTGCGGCACGTGCTCCGGCTCCGGCGCCAAGCCCGGCACCGAGCCCGAGACCTGCCAGACCTGCGGCGGGCAGGGCAAGGTCCAGCAGCAGGGGCTGGGCGGCATGTTCCGCATGGTCGTCGCCTGCCCGCACTGCCGCGGGCGCGGGACGGTCGTCAAGGACAAGTGCGACACCTGCCGCGGCAAGGGACGCGTCTCCAAGAAGCGCAAGCTCACCGTCAAGATCCCCGCGGGCATCAGCGACGGTCAGGCCGTCCGCGTGCAGGGCGAGGGTGAGCCCCCGCCCCCCGAGGCCTCGCCCACCGGCGCCGGGGCACGCGGTGACCTGCACGTTGTCGTCCGCATCGAGGACCACGACCTCTTCGAGCGTGAGGGGGACCACCTCCTCCTGCAGATGCCCATCAGCTTCACTCAGGCCGCCCTGGGCGCCGAGGTGGACGTCCCCACCCTCGACGGTTCAACCACCCTCTCGATCCCGAAGGCGACCGAGTTCGGCGCCATGTTCAAGATCCCCGGCGAGGGCCTGCCCAACCTGCGCTCCCAGCGCCGCGGCGACCTCGTCGTCATCGTCAAGATCGAGACCCCCAAGAAGCTCACCAGCAAGCAGGAGGATCTCCTCCGCGAGTTTGCCAAGACCGAAGACCGACACGTCAATCCCGAGAGCCACGGCTTCTTCAAGAAGATCGCCGATCTGCTCGGCGGGTAACCGGATTTGGAGGGGAGGGACCAGCCCTCCCGATATGACATGAGCAAGCACAAGGAAGCGCACCCCGAGGTCGAGACGCCCGAGTCGCCCGAGGAGCGCGCCGAACGGATCAACGCGATTGTCGAGGCCGCCCAGGCGGGCGAACTCGAGGTCCCCTCGGGCGCCGACGACATCGTCGAGGCGCTCGTCGAGATCGCCGGCGAACGTCAGGATCTCAATGACAAGCTCCTGCGCACCGTCGCGGACTTCCAGAACTACCAACGGCGCGCCTCGCTCAACGAGCGCGAGGCCGCCACCCAGGCCCGCGCCGGCGTTGTCCAGCAGGTCCTTACCGTCATGGACCACTTCGACCTCGCCCTCGCCCAGGACGCCGAGGCGACCACCTCCGAGCAGATCCTCGGCGGCGTCCGCGTCATCCGGGACGAACTCTTCAAGACCCTTCAGACCTTCGGCGTCTCGCGGATCGAGCCCGGCGCCGGCGACGAGTTCGATCCCAACATCCACGAGGCGATGCTCCGCCAGGCCAGCGAAGGCGTCGAGCCCGGGCGGATCGTCGCCCTGCTCTCGGTCGGATACAAACTCGGCGACCGGGTCGTTCGCCCCGCCAAGGTCTCGGTCGCCCCGCTTGAGGGAGAAGACTGATGCCCACCTACGACTACCGCTGCAACGCCTGCGGGCACGAGTTCGAACTCTTCCAGTCCATGTCGGACCCGGTCAAGAAGAAGTGCCCGGAGTGCTCCAAGCTCGCCCTCGAGCGGCTCATCGGCGCCGGCGCCGCCGTCCTCTTCAAGGGGGGCGGCTTCTACGAGACCGACTACCGCTCCGAGAGCTACAAGAAGGCCGCCGACGCCGAGAAAAAGACCGCCTCCACCGACAAGAAGTCCGACGCCAAGACCGAGTCCAAGCCCGCCAAAAAGGCCGAGCCGGCCAGCAAGCCGGATGCGTCCAAGACGGGCGGGAAGTAGGCTGTCCGCATGCAGGTTCTTGGGCACGGCGTGGACATGATCGAGATCCCCCGCATCGCGCGGATGGTCGAACGCCACGGGTTCCGATTCCTGGAGCGGGTCTACACCCAGACCGAGCAGGCGTACTGCAAGGACAAGAAGCGGATGTTCGAGCACCTCGCCGCGCGATTCGCCGCCAAGGAGGCCGTCCTCAAGGCCCTGGGCACCGGCTGGTCGCAGGGCATCGGCTGGACGGACGTTGAGGTCGTGCACGAGTCCTCCGGTCGCCCGCGCGTCGAACTCCACAACGTCGCGGCGCGGGAGGCCCGGGAGCGGGGGATCAACGACGTGCTCATCTCGATCTCTCACACCGACAAGGCCGCCATCGCCTCCGCCATCGCCGTGGGCGCCGACTGACTCATGCCCCTGCCCACCGTCCTGATGACCGACGTCATCCGTTCCACCCGCCAGGGACAATCCCACGGCGGGGCCTACCTCATCGACCTCGAATCCGGGGCCGTGCGCCAGGTCATCGACCACGCGACCGCGAACATCAACTGGGAAGGGCGCGGCATGGGGCGCGGCCTGCGCGGCATCGCCTACGACGACAACGAGATCTACATCGCCGCCTCCGACGAACTCTTCGTCTACGACCCGGACTTCAACCTCCTCCGCTCGCACACCTGCCCCAACCTCCACCACGCCCACGAGATCTGCCGCGACGGACGCAGGCTCTACGTCACCTCCACCACCCACGACAGCGTGCTCGAGTTCGACCTCGACCAGCGGATCTTCTCCGCCGGCTGGTACATCCGCGCCGAGCAACGCCCCGGTCCCTCGGGTCTGCCCATGTCCGTCAGCCGGTTCGACCCCCGCAGCGCCAAGGGCCCACCGGGCGAGGACCGCTTCCACTTCAACTCGGTCTGGCGCCACAAGGGCAAGACGCTGCTTTCCGGCACCGTTCTCCCCCTCCTCCTCGCCATCGACGGCTCACGCCTGACCCCCTTCGCCAAGCTTCCCGTCGGCACGCACAACGCCCGTCCGTTCAAGGACGGCGTGCTCTGCAACGCCACCGAGCAGGACTGCGCCCTGCGCGCCGACCTCGCCGGGCGCCCGAAGGCCCGGTTCCCGATTCCAACCTACGACCCCGACACGCTCATCGCCTCCGACACCCCGGGCGACCACGCCCGCCAGGGCTTCGCCAGGGGTCTGTGCACCACCGATGACGGCCTGCTCATCGTCGGCTCATCGCCGGGCACGGTCAGCGTCTTCCACATCGAGTCCCGGAAGCTCATCAAGAGCGTGAACGTCACCATGGACGTCCGAAACGCGCCGCACGGTCTGGAACTCTGGCCCTACTGAGGCCCCGGGTGTCGCCGTTCCTGCCCCGTCCCGTCCGCTC